>Ga0126342_10007964_pt1 | contig 18946 bp, 20 predicted proteins | sample Cyp1metagenome_FD_92528 | JGI IMG/M metagenome (GOLD analysis project Ga0126342, IMG submission 92528) | Coral microbial communities from Lord Howe Island, Old Settlement Bay, Australia - Cyphastrea 1 metagenome | ecosystem: Host-associated > Invertebrates > Cnidaria > Coral ... | reverse complement strand
TTCTGACTCTTTCTCTTCTCTGATCTTCTCTCTTCTACTCTTCTCTTCTCTCTGACTCTTCCCGTCTCTGCTTTTCATCTGTCCATATTGTCGGAAGTTTGACTTCTAAACTTCCTTCGACTATCTCCAAATATCTCCAACAGATACTTTTTCAAGTGATCTTCAAATCCCCAAAACAGGACATTTGTCATCATTAAAGATACCCTCTGGTAATTTAACGTAGCTATGGAAAATCACCATTTTTGATGGGAAACTCACTATTTCAATGGCCATTTTCAATAGCTACTAGTATGTTTACCAGAGGGTAGCGAGAAAATTGAGATCCCCCCATGACTCCCAGGTCCCGAGCCGCCCCTCCTTCGTGCCCTGCATCCTTCCGTGGTGCCCGTCTCCGCAGGAGAACCTGGGCTTGAAATATCCCACGTTTCACTAAAAAAAACGATAGAAATCCATGGGATATCCATAGGGAATCAATAGGTTTCACTATCAAAACCTATAGAAATAGGGAATCTATAGGATCCGACAATGGAATCCTTGTATCTACACCATGCTACACGGTATACCTTACTATTTTAGTATCCAAAAAGGTATACCTAAGAGATCCTAAAAGTCCAAAAGGAATATGTTTCCACCGACCTCGTGTTTAGCTGTTTTCTACTCATGTCCTGCAGATTTGGCTGTGTCAATTGCAGCCCCCTGCTCCTTGATGTATCCCGGATCACACCATGGGTATCCATGGGTACTCTCAAGAACAGAACTTCATGTCGCAATCCGACGGTGCTTCACCATGGCTATCCATGGCTATGCATTTCTGGGGTCTTTTCAGTGTGTAACTAGCCAGGATGGATTTCGGATGCATCTTTTTGGTTTCTTTCCGCGACGGCTCTTCTCGGGCTTTGAACCTGGCAGGAGAGTTGTTCATGTCACAAGAACGTCATCCTACTTCATCCTCGTTCATTGATGCAAACGGAAGAACTGGAGCAAGTCACCTTCTAACCTGGCGATGTTTGAACATTCTGAACACAAACATACACAAAACAGTCCGTTAATGTCAATCCATTTTCGGGTCCTTCGGGTCCTTCGGGTCCTTCGGGTCCTTCGGGTCCTTCGGGTCCTTCGGGTCCCCCCGTTGACTCCCAGCCTTTGCCTTTGCCCTTGAGCTTCGCCTTGCCACGGCCTGGCAATCACTGCCAAAGGAACCTGAGCCTTGAAGCTAACATGGCAATGGGAAATTCCCCATAAATGTGCATTTAAATGGGACTATTGTCTATGGGAGATTTTCAATTGCCATATTTGTTTACCACCAAAGGGTACGTCATTTTACCCAACAGACCCCAGAACAGGTTCAGATGCCTTCAAGATCAGCATGAGCAGTTTAAGTCAGTCACCTTCCAAAATCTTCCAAGCTCCAGGATCCAACAAACCCGAAGCCCGGCTGCCTTTTGCTTCTTTCCCTTTGCCTTTGCCTTTGATCTCTTTGGATCTTCTGGCATCCTCAACCTCAAGGCTTCTGACATAAATTTTATGCATCTAGCACACAACATGCGAAAACAAGAAAATGCATCTTGGATCTCAAGTACCAAAATATCCAAAAATTGATAATCCTGCTGGGACCAAGGAAAGGATAGAACATGGATCTTGTTTGAAACCCGAATGAATGTGGCACATGTTTAACTGTTTTGGTTGAGTTTTTAAAACTGGGGAAAAAAAACATAGAAATTTCAGCGAAAACTCCATCGCTGTTTTCTTCAACTCCTCTTGATCTCTCCTGAGGCCTGCACACGAGACGCTTCCGACACGAGTTCCTCCAATTTCTGAGGCACCTCCTCAATTCAAAGGGTGACGTTGACACGGGTTTCTTGGGAGACGGATTTTGATGGAGGGTTGTGTGGCTGAAAAATCCTGAAAACTGTTGCACCAACTGTTGCAGAAAAGGACTTTGAACGGAGTCCCGCACTTTCAGCATCTGGAATCTATACTGAGAACCAATTTGCTGCAACGCATAGCTCGTTTCGATGGTATCTCATCCTGACCGGCAGCTCGTAGAAGTTGGCACAGGCGTTCCGCACCCACGTCCTGAAGGCTGAGCTGAGAAAATAGTTGTCTTGGGGAGAAACGAATCAACAGGAGAGTTGAAACCAGTGACACCCCTCTGCAAGTATCGGATTGTATCTTCGACATATAGGGCAAAATCATGCTAGATTTCTGTAGATTATGACAGAAAAGAAATAAATACATCACAGAAATGTGCCAGAATTAAATAAATAACCCGTCATATCACCATGTATCACCTTTGTTGTTGGCTAAATCACATCATCATTTATACAATTGGGGGAATATAATATATTGTGATGCTAAATCCCTGTCTCCAAGATGTATTTCTGTCATCTCTTGTCTATGACATGGTCATCTCCACATCCACACCGGTCTTCAAAGCGAAGAACCGCTCCTTCTCTGGGCAGAAGAAGGTGATAGCTCGCCCCTCCTGAAGGGAATCATAAAATCCTTGGTGCATCTGGATGATCATAATGGATCAAAATGGGTCATTGTGATCATTATGATTCATCAAATCTGAAGTCATCATAATGGATCATATCATCATCATAAATCATCCGCGGAAATTCGAGTGATTCTATATAGACACCCCTAGACTCTAAGACATATTCCAAAAATTTCCAAAACCATCCAAACCCACTTTATGAAATTCATCTAAAATCCATGAAATTCCACCATGACCCAATCAACACATCCCCTTTTTTGGGCCCTCGGCACCTTGCCAGCACGGCCTGTCCGCCCGATGCGGTGCACGTAGCTCTCGGCCGCTTCCTGGCCGTCAAGTCAGCTATAGGTCAGGTTAAACCATGTTAACTGATTTAGCAGTATACAGATTATAAATGATTATAAGATTAATATAATAGGATAACAATATAGTAGGATACATGTTAACTGATTAATAGGATAAGAATTTTAAAATTATAGGATGGATAATAGATATTTTGATTGGATAGTCATTAGTATATAACAGTTATCATGTTCATAGGATATGATCGGATTTACAGTAGGGCGATCAATGGTTTGGGGTACCTCTATTTCTGGAAACACCCATCTTATATACAAGTAGGTGGTTAATCAATGTTTATCTTGTTTAACTGGGTTTTATCATGTTATCCCCTTATCCCATGTACACTTGGGTTATTAGTTAAAAATATATATATATATAAAACAATATATTGTAAAATGTAATCATAATCATTGTTATTAAACTGCCAGCTGGGAAAATCTGTGAAATGTTGGCGGCCACAACTGCTTGATACAGTCCTTGGCCGTCGAAGATTCCGCATAGTCAAAGATAACCTTCACATGTCACAAGAAAACTGGACTGAGAGAGGCTATCAATGGCTATAACTCTTAGCTCACTTTGACCCAGGTCAGGTGCATTTCGTTAAAAACTTTCACTTGCCAGTAATTATATATAGTTCAACTATAATGGTTACTAATTAAATCTAATTAACTGTTGTATTACACCATGGTATATAACTATGGTTGTTAATTATGGTTATATAAACATCATTAAACAACTGATCAGACTCCCAACAGTTGGACCCAGTACATGCCAAATGGACCACCAGCGCAACTCCAGGAATATCAAGTCCACGGGAGGCAACATCCGTGGCAATCAACACACCTGCAGCATTCCATCGAAGAAATTCTGGCGGAATCTTTGCACACCATCCGCATCACCCGTCAATGACTTGCCCGAAACAAAAGACTCTACCCGAAGACTTCAAGAGATACCTAAACTCCCAAGCTCCACATGCGTGTTGCGTCATGTCGCTAACTTCTCTCTCATCCTGTGCCTTTCTGTCCTTTTCTTGGGTTTTCGGTGATCGCACCTTGGTTAACTATCACGTGACATCACGGGCAGTGTGGCCTACGCTTTGGGGTTGGAACATACATCATTTGAAGATTTACCTATCAAGCACAGGGACGGCTTTGTTACATTGCCAGAACACAAGAGCTGAGCCACAAACGAAAAGCTGCTAGGGCTTTCTGACGATCCTGCTGCTCCTGCATTGGCACAGTATCACACGAGCACAGCCATTTGCACATCCGTCCAAATACATCCAAATACGCTTAGTACAAGTACAAGCATCCAGCGACTGAAAACTCCAAAGGAAGCGAAGGTGCTGTTCTCGTCAAGGGGGTCTCCTCTTTTTCACGCAAAGACCATGGCTCTGTGGCACGAGGTCCGCGATGCAGGTAGTGCTACCAGCACCCAGTGGGATTTCCACTGCTACGGATGCTATCGGTTTAAATAGTTCGTGCTTTGGGCGCTTCTGCTGCTTTTGGCATTGGCGCCTTAAAAAGTGTTCGGCTTCCCGTTGCCCTCTATTAGACGGTCCACCATTGCGGAATACCTGGCAGCAGGTCGATTCCCAAATAGATCACCAGCGGAGGACGAAAGAAGAAGAAATATCCGCAGAAACTGGACATGCCATACAGCCAGGCATAGCCAAATGCAATCTGCGCCTTGGCCCAAAACATGGATACACTCCATCCAGCCTGATTCAGGCCGCCGGAATCCGATCTCCAAGATTCCAAAGCAGCATCGACTTTGGCCTTTTCTAAATAGCCAGATCCCTGGGAGAGCACCAAAAACAAGGCAGTTGAGACATTGGAGTTGGCCAAAGCCGAAGCTTCCATGAACTCCTTGAGTCCCATCCATCGCCGCTCCTTGGGAAGTGGAGTCCATTCGGCATCTTTGCTCATGTAGGACGGCCTGGCAGGAACAAGGATGACAAAGGCCAACATCAACAGCTGATCAAATAACTAAGCTGGTTGGTGGTTGAGCCACCCCTCTGAAAAATATGAAAGTCAATTGGAAGGATTATCCCATATATTGTGCACAACATGGAGAAAAAAAATGTTTGAAACCACCATAAACCACCAACAAGTAAGTGATGATCAAAACATACATGACCTCCATCAGTTCCTGAACATCTTGACATATGAGAACCATCCTGTGCCTATCTTCCGGAGGAAAGGTGGCTCGATCCCAAAGCTCTGAACCAGTGTTCTCTGAGAGCTTTCGAGCTGCTTCCTCCAAATCTTCCTCTTCAAAGCCATTTCCCCAGAAGAAGTCCGGGTTCTTCAATGTCCCTGCTTCCGTGCTACCACTGCTACCACTGCTACCACTGCTACCACTGCTACCACTGCTACCACTGGCTGCTTGACTCCGCAACTGTGGACGCGGGGCTCCAAGTTTCGATGAGCCAATGAAGGCGGGCAACCAGCAGCATGCGGCAAGAAGCGCAAGCAACAGGGAAACGTGTCGAAAGGCCATGGCAACGAACAAATGAGCTGATACTAAGCAGATTTTGAGCTTGAAATGGAATGACGGACACTATTTCAAGAATCTACGAGAGAGTTCAAAATCAAAACAGGTCCCTTGTCTTCAAGGATCCGTCCCGTCTTTTCATCGTCTTGTTGCAACGTATTTAAAAATGGATATGGATTCACTGTTGGCAAATGTCGGAATGAAAAACCTCCTCCACCAGCCTGCCTAGGTCGTTCTAGGTGACTTCCCATCGTATCATCCAATTGAGCAGCAGCTGGTCCTTGTCGCCATGCAGGGCTCGACACCAGGCGCAAATGGGTGCTTCAGCCTTCATGGGATCCCAGGTGAGCTCCTTCTCCAAGGCGTCGCACGTCTGCTTTCGGCCTCCGGTTTTTCGCAGAGAATTGGAAGGGGTTAACCGCTTGGTTCCAGCTGAACCATGACTGAACAACCCAGTTTTGTATCAAGAAGTGATGATTAAAGGCACCACTAAATGGGAGAAATACCTGGCTTGGCCACAAAGCTCAAAGAATTGATGGAATGGAAACGTGATGACTGATGGAAACCTTTTGGCTTGGATGATGTTGAGCTTCCAAACCTTCTGAGCAACAGCCCCTTGGAATCTTCCGAAGTGACCTTGTTTGGGAATGTAGCCAATGACAGTAATGCCCAAGGAAAGTAAGACTAGTTCATAATATTTCTATATGGAATACCCCGCTGATCTACAGCCCACCTGCGAAGACGATGGCCGTTTCTCCAGGTTTCAGGTCAGAAACAATGACTTTCTTCAAAGCAATGATCTTGTCGTCGTGCTGCACCACTCGCACCATCTGCTTGATGTTGCTGTTAGTGGCCAGCCCAGCAGAGGTCTCTTTGGAAGCTCCTCCTACCTGAATCTTCACTGCCTGATGTGTGAAGTGTAGCGCACTTCGCTGCACTTCTGGTGGCCATGTGGCCGTGAAGAACAGGGTCTGTCGTGCCTCACCAGACAAGACCTCCTGAGCAGCACCTGATGCTGGGCAGTTGGCGATGATTTGGCGAATCTCGGGTTCAAAGCCCATGTCCAACATGCGATCGGCCTCATCCATGACCAAGTAGCTCACGGAGTCGACAAGGCACACAGGTGCCTCAGGATGATCAGCATTATCGGCACTGAATATCCCCAGAGGGGTTCCCTTGGTATCAACTCCTGTCGATATGTAACAGATGTAACAGTTATTCAATAGCCGCTATAGCCGCACTATAGCCCGTCAAATTCTGGAGCACTGACATGGCCGTCCCAGGGTCCCAGGGTTTGAGGGTCCCAGGGCGCCTTCGTCTTGTCTCCAGTCATAAAATCACGAAGGCGCCCGGGGGTAGCACACAGCAAATCCACTCCGGCCTTCAAAGCTGACACCTGCGGTCCTGTGAGGCTCGGGGTGAAGCCCTGAACCCAGCGACAGCAATCTGAAGGCGCTGAAGATGCTTTTTTTCTAGGATTCGAGGCGCCAACTGGACTCCTTTCGTGTCAATTCCTTCAAAAAAAATCGTCATCTTCCAAACAATTGCAACTGATCTTCACAATCCTCAAATCCCATCCTGACCCCATTTAACATGTACCAAACATCGGCCCAAACCACCCGGGCACCTTTTCCCACACCTCCAAAGATGCCCAGCACTCGCGCAGAGACCACGGGCGCCAATTTCTTGGCTTCGACGGCAATCTGCTGAACCAGCTCGCGGGTGGGCGCCATAACCAAGCTGCTGGGCTGTGCGGGGGGTCGTTCATCCTCACCACGGCTACCGGTGACATGATGCTGGAAAATGGACAGGTAGCCGCCAGGTAGTCTCTGGTTTATGCTTTTGTTTCAAACACTTTGGATGTCCTCTGGAATTGAACACATGTGCGATCGGCAATCTATTTCCGGAAGAAAAAACATTGCAAATCATCATTGCACAATACCTAGTTTAAAGTGTCTCAAAATGGTTGATAGCAAGGAAAGGAAGTTCTTTTCCTATTGTCACAAACAAACCTTCAAAATAGTTTGTCTCAAAATAGGGGACCCCTAAACCCAATGCCACAAATTAGGGTATGGGTATACCGTATACCCAAGTGTTTGACGACCTGCACTGTTGCACCCAGCATCAAGTCCAGTTTTGTGTTTCCCATGGCTCTTGCAGGGGCCCCTCTTGGCAATGAGAGCCATAGCAGGAAGCAAATAGCCTCTGACGACAGCCCAAGCGTTTGGTCGTGGCTTAGTTGACACTGGTCAGCCGAAAACCAGTACTTAGGCTTTCTTCAAGCCAAACAATGTTTTGCATCTTGGGTCACCAGTTTTGAGACGGGTCAAAAAACCCATTAAAGGCCCAGAGACCGCATAAATATCCATCCAATTTTGCCACAGTATTGCCCCAGAATTGATCATCCAATTTTGGGGACACCCAACTCGACGAGCAGAAATGGAAACGGTACAGTACTGCGCCCAGACGGCCCAGACACCATTCGTCTTTCCACTGCCAGTCTTGGCCACGGCCACCAAATCATGGCCACGCAGTGCTATGGGCCATGCTTGCGCCTTGGTAATCCATCATGGGTCTGTTGGCAAAAGAAAGAGTTCCCCCTGCACCAAATGCCACTGTCACTCGTTATCAACAAGCGCCTGGATGGGAGTTGGAGCTGTATATCCTTGTTCTTCCATGGCTTTCACCAAATCATCACCCAGGCTGCTTCTCGCTTGCTGGAATGTGGCCAGGGGAGCCAGGCAGCTCTTCTGCACCACGATGGCATGCTTGGCCCTATAGGCCTTGGCATAGTGCAAGATTCTCTAGCCGAGTTGAATTATAATCGAGACTATTCCAAGTATACACATATCTAACATATCAATACATATCAAACATCATCCGGGCTTGGATGTTTATAGATGTTAATCTGAAAAGAATCTTCTTGAACATTCCATATATAGTACCAAAGTTATCCAAAGTTACCAAAGAATCGTCTCCAGAGGTTTCCAAAAAAGGATGGTCATCCCGGCCTTGGCGGAGACCTCCACAGACTTCGCGTCTGACTTCGTCGGCTTCGTCGACTTCGTCGACTTCCGCTTCTTTGGGTAAGGGGGCTCCGCTGGAGGCACCCCGTCCTCGGAGCGAGGCAGAACGACCTGCAATTGGCCCCCCCAAAAAAATGATGGTTCATGAGTTGATCATCTACGAAGGTGGCCATTTCGATTCAAATTCACACAATGCCTTGGGTCATTGGTTTCAATGGAAGAAAATGAGTCATTGGATGTCATTGGCTTAAAACTGTTGAGCCATACCCATTTGTAAATTCGTGCAAGTTCACAAGATGCCTAATCTGGATGTTTCATGGCATGCTGGATACTCCAGGCATTCCCAACGAATGACACCCAGCTCCTGCAACTTTTGTCCCTTAACCTTCAACTTTCGCTTAGAACTGCGCTTTGGCGCTGCGCCAGATGAGGCGGGATCCATGGCACGTTGCAAGGCATGGACCCTGAAGCTCCAAAAATGTCGTGACTCGTTGTGTTGTGATGTGGTTGAGTCAGAAAATAAAATGCCAACCATGCGTGGTACGTGGGATTTGGGACACTTGTATCTTCTTGTAGGTCAGTTCGCAGGAGACCCCAAGATGATAGAATCCATGGTCCTTACAATTCCTAAGGCAAAAGACTGTGTACTCTTGACCATTTGCCTGAAACCTCCTTCTTTGTCAGATGTATCGATCGACCATGTGCCAAGTGACGGCTGTATAAAAACCAAAAAGCATACGTGTATCGATCGACCATGTTGTTGCCAGTGGTTTGAGGCCCCAAATTCAAGGTGTCCATTGAACCGTATCACACGTAAGGGTATGGGTCACTAGAAACCACCAAAACAAACTGGGCAAGCCCGGCCACCAGGAAGCTGCCGACCTGCCAGGGGTTTAATTTCTTCCTGGGTCTTAAACATGATAAACACAGTGTCTACAAGTGTCTATCATATGATTGTATATGTGTGTATGAGATGTTTGTATGAGATGTTTGTATGATATGTTTGTATGAAATAATTGGTTCCTGGATCATAATGTCTGGATATGTCTGGATATTTCCGGATGATCATAAAATGATTCGTTACATTGATGATATTTATGTTGCTGATGATTCTGAATCCTCAAAATTGTTCCTGTATGAAATTTTAGATAAAGATCATCTAGAACATCCAGAAAGTCCTGTGGAGACCATTCTCGGCTTAAGCATTTACATTCGCAATTGCCAGATCACCACCATCACCACTGGCATCACCGCAGGGAAAACATGTGTAAAAGCATGTGTAAAAGCATGTGTAAAAGCATGTGTAAAAGCATGTGTAAAAGCATGTTAAGCGGATCCACACACCAAAAATGTGTAGAAAGGTCAAATCCTCCGTTCAAAAATGTTCAAATCACAATTTATATAAGTATATATAAGTCATAAACCTTTGAATAGACCTTCTGATAGTTGCGACTTGGCCTGCACGAAAGAGGGAAGCAAATGAGGGGCCGTCACCATGGCGAACTGAAGCACCTCGGAAACTGCAATTCATTTCACCAGCAGCGCTATGGAAGTATGGATAAATCATGGATGCACGACTGCATATTGCGTATCAAAGTCAAACCAATCAAACTATACAATGACAATTACCAAACTCATGCAAGAGATCCTGCAAAATCCAGAAAATAGAAAGACTCAGCTCAGAAGCTGAGTCTAACCCTGGTTTTCACACTGCGAAGAAAATTGACAGGATGTTTTTCACAGTTCGTGTCACCAATCACATGAAGACATAACACATCTGGGATCATCTTGGATGGACATCGCAATGATTGGGATGTCCATCCCATATCGTGGGACATGGTGTGACAACCATGTTCTTGATAGGTTGTATGGTTATAGCTAGAAATGGGCGTACCAGGTGGCCCACAAACTTAAGACTATTTTGTGTATTCAACCTCAACCATCCAATGTTTTGAGGAAAAAGTCAAACCATTTTACCAATGTCAGATCCTGTCCAGTTGAAGATTGTGTGTACATATATATAATATATATGTGTGTGTGTGTGTGCATATACCCACAAAGATGTTCCATCCCAAACACCCCAAAAAAATCTCGGGATGTTGCCCCAAGTCCAAGAAAAAATGTATTTCCACAGCCATCCCCTCCCCAAAAAACTGTGCACTCCGGCTGAGGGCGCTCCAAGCGTCAACAGCAGTAGCGCCGGCAGCGGCCTACATGGTCAATGATATCGCGAAGGTTATGGGAAAGTGATGGGAATAGTAACTGAGATCATATATTGAAAATTATTCTGAAGGGAATCCCATATGGGAATCGTCGAGTTTGTGGCCCCAATATGGGATCACCGGGGATGAATCATCCGGAAAGATAGCCTGTTAATCACGTGTTAATCACCAATGATGCCCAAACAAACAACTGGGAAAAGTATGGAAAAGTGGAACCTTGTCATCTTTCTCTTTAGGGAGTCTCTGAAACAGGCTCAAACACTAAGGCTGGGTTCAGTGGCAACAACAAGCTAATGCCTGATGGCCAGTGAAGTAACGGGGGAGCTGCGAGTGACCAGTAAAAAACTTAGGCGATCATCAACAATATATACCGTGTATTCAATATAATATATATATATATATTATGTTATATATATATACAATGGATAATATATCTATGTATATGTATAATGTATATATATATATATGTATGGATATATCATAGATCGTATCATTTCAATATATTGCAGTTCATATAATGACCCCATTCTTTGAAGGATGAGATCAAGCTACTTCCCGACCAGGCTTGGCAGAAGCCTTTGACCAATCAAAGGTTGGCTTAGGCGGGACGTCGGCCTCAGAGAATTACAGATCATCCAAAATGATGGGCAAAATGGATACTGACGATACTGGATGATCCTCATGATTTTTCCATCCGAATCTGATGTTTTTGTTGATGTTGATATAATATATATATATATATATGTTGATACTGGATCGATTCTCAACCTGGGCCCAGGTTGAAAATCTGCATCGACTGATGTCGATTGTGTCTCGAGGCCACCCGGCCAAGGTAGGCTTGACCAAAGGATCGAAGGAATTTGAAGCATTTGGCCTTACGTCGCAGAGGTTCCTGACATCCCCCAGATTATCCAGATTTCGGGGTAATCCAGAAATAGATAGAAATAGGCTATACTACCAAAATGACGGCCATCGGCCATCTAATGAGAAAACTACAATAATCTACACATTTTTGCCGGTATTTTTGGACAAACCAACATGAAACAATGTATCCAAATCGGAACTGTCTTTAGAACATCTGCTGCAGTCTCCAGTTAAGCTAAAAGTAGAGACGTGAAAAAGTTGTTCGGCCTTTTAAATGCTGTTTTGTTGGCTAAATGCAATTTTCTTGTTCAATAAATAGTTTCCCCTTCTATCTACCCGGAACACATAATCATTCCTATAGAATAGGCTGGAGAAGGGCATTCCCTGTTTTTTTCAATCATATCAAAATAAATGTCTCTCGGAGTCTCCGGATATTTACCGAACAGGCACAGCAAAGTCGAGGGATCTCAGCCTGTCACAGTGAAGACTGGTTGTCTGAACGACAAGCATTCACCTGCGCGGCACCAGAACGTGCTTGCTCGATTTGAAGAGTGTCGCAATATGTCGCAATCACTCCCAGCTTGCCTTTGAGATATCATTAAGAGGCTTGAGCTGAATATCAGCCTTGGTTGAAGAGGATAAACTGATAAACATTTTTTTTTGTTAAATATCAGTACAAGAAATCGTTGCAAGTGGACCATAACAATCACCATTTTAAAAAATGTATATATATATATATATACAATACATATATATATATATATTATAATCTAGCACCAGGAAATCTGGGCTAATTACTGCATTTGCCGTGCGAAGTGCATTGAACTGAGACTCTGGCCAATGCAGCAGTCTTAACCAAAGGATCCAGGGAATTCTCTTTCTTCGGCCTCAGTCGCTTTCAGGATCTTTGGAGGTCCCCAGATTCCCAAGGCAGCGCAATTCCAAGATCCAAGGGACGGTGAAGCCTGTGTGTCGCAACGTACAGCATTCACCTGCCATGACAGCACACAGCTCAGAAGCGATGCTTGGGAGACTCATGGAATGTCAGAAGAGCAAAGCCTTTCATCAGAGGGTTTCATGAAGAGATCTGTCACTGGCCTTTGAGATAACATTAAGCGGCTTGAGCTGAATGTCGGCCTTGGTTGATCAAATTGATATAAATTGATCAAGTTCAAGGATTTCAAAGACAGGCTGATTTCCCACCTTTGAGGCTCGTGCCAATGCAGCGGTCTTTACCAACGGATCCAGAGAACTGGGGGTCGGCCTTAATCCATAGCTCCAACGATTCCAATGGGTCCAAAGCGGAAAGATTGACAATTTCAAGGCATCACGGCTCTTAGCTGGTGGCAGTGGCACTTGCGTGTCGGAACGTCCAGCATTCACCTAAGCATTTGCCAAAGAAATTAGCATTGGGATGCATTGGGAACCAGTGAGATAGGTCCATTGCAAGCTAGTGCAATGAACTACTGTACCCACTGCTGTGGAAGGTTGAAGACTGACCCCAAGGATTGATCGCATCGTCTGATGAAGGAGCATTGAATCCTCTAGCTTTCTCCACCTCAATGGCAGTGTCCCATTTTGAGCCATACCCAAACAAACCATCGCGCCTCCGCTCGCTCGAAACGAGGCAATGCATGTGGCAACCTGACGGTGACAACATCGTTGCGTGTGAGGCGGGAAAAAAAGTGTGGCTGGATCCTTGAAAGCAGTTGACATGGCACCCAGGTGTAGCTCATGGGGTACCCAAAGTGATTCCCAGTAGTGAAAAACCTAAGTTGTTGATAGTTTTTGTATAGTTTACCCACGTCCTCGTTTGGACATGACTGGTATGGCCGCGCCTTAAGGTGTGCCCCACAGCGTCAGGTGCGCCATAGATCTCTGCTGTCTTGTGCAGCTTCCTGGCGCAGGGAGATTCTGGAGATCCTGAATCGACACATGGCGCCATATGTCACCTGAAAATTGGTTGCTGATCAAAGCACCATTGTTTCTGTCATATTTCGTCATTGGATGTCATTGGCTTCATAGGTCAGACCACACTTGGGCTACCCCAAGTGTAAAGCCCTAAACATGATTGAAAATCCACCGCCCACAACGGACAGCGGTGGTGAAATTTCCCATCTACAGGGATTGTCTCCAATCACCGTCGCTTCATTTTCTTCAGGTACGGTATATGTCATGTTGAAGTATCCGTGGGGAACACTTTGCAATAGTTTCAGACTGTTCCAAATCGTGTTGCTCGACATGTCCATGTTGATTGGCTAGTCCGAATAACCTTCAATTGTTCCAATCTCTTGTTGGGTCACATCTAAGTCTCTGTTTCTGTTGTTTCTCCCCATTTCGTGTTGAGTAGCATCCCCTTGTTGCGTCCTCTGTGCTCGCCGCTTGGCTGCTGTCGGCGAGGGGGTCACTGAGTCGCCATGCTCCTGGGATCCATGCTGCGAATGGTGCTCTTGGTTCACATGGAGAGAAATATTCCAGGTCTTTGAAAAAAAAGGGCAATTGGTTTAATCTCTAGCTTTGAGCTAAATATTGAGACCCGCCTCTTTGTGGGGTTTGGTGTATTCAGTGTATTCCCTTCATAGGTCCTATGCGAAATCCCTTCAAAGGCAGCCGCAGTTCGGATCGCCTCTTCAGTGGCTCTTCCTTTTGATGTCTTCCTTTCCCGCCTAATTTTTGCTCGACACAGCGAGAAACACGGCTCGACACTCTGTGGCTGCCCCGCCTGCTGGACCCCAAGGTCTCACTACCGGAACTGGAGGGCTGTGATGCACCTTGGATAATGTGGAACCGCTGGACACATCCAATGTGTTGCCCTAGTTAAACATGTTAAACCATTAAATATGTACGGAAATTTAGATCTTCCCCTCTTACACTGCTGATAGATTTTGGCTTGCAAAACAAATTGGCCTACGGCCAATACAGTTTTAGAGTGCTGTCTGGACATGTTTGGTCACAGCCTCCTGTTGTGAAAGATGGGAAAGTTCATGGTGATGAAAAAAAAATTGTCAGATACGCTCAGCATAGTCTGATCAGATCATCTGACCATCCATGACCATCCCCTGGGATCCCCTGGGCCTTGGATGCCTTGGCAAGTTCCGTCTTCCTTCATCTCCAGTGGCAAGGGACGCAACTTCCTGGATTCGGACACACCCGTGGCCCCGTGCAACGGGGCCCACCATGGGAGGAATTCCCCAGAAAATGGTAAAAGCTAAGTGCCCTGAAATGGAATGGTTCTGTATTGAGAATGACCAGTGACCAGTTCATCTGCAGATCCCAGGGTTTTATAAACTATTGCCATCTATTGCCCATATCCAAAATGCTCAACTCTCGCCCGGAGCTTGGAAGTACCTGGTCTGGGGCAAGCGCTCCTTGTTGCCTCGCGCCTCACATTGAAATCATGGGCTACCCATGAAGGTCATGAAACATAGTGCAAAGAATGCCCCGTTCTGTGGATGCTTTACCCTGAATATGTCTGTTGGGATTCTCATGAACTTTCAATTGCAATGTGTTGGTGTGCCAAACGGTAAAAACCAATCCGACAAGACTCGTAACAATACGAATGGGAAAGCAAAAGGATACAACCTGGGTCTGACAGTTGTTAAAACCTAAATTGCATATTTCCAGAAATCGTCTTTGATGACCTCATATTGTTGGGTTCTGGCTGTCTGTCAAATTTCAGGGGAGCAAAACACTCTTGCCATACTATGTTCGGACATTTTTTGGACATTTTTTGGGCTACATCCCGTGCTCGTGCCGATTTAGAAACAATGGGAACCTGGAACCCATTCCAGAGAAATAGGATGGTTGAAAAACGATACCATTCCAACTTCCAACCTGCTGCATCCTGCTGCAATTATTAGCCATTCCATAATTATCATTCCATATTACATTCCGTGCTATTCCCGAAGTCTTCACAATAGCTCTCAAAATCTCTAAAAACCTACACCCCGAGGGCTTTACGCTTTACACAACATGACCTACCTTGACTTGCGCCCACTGCACCAGCTGACCATCCCCATCTCTAGGCCAACCACAGTGCGCAGGCCCTTGGGCTCTTTCACCTTGCCACCGAAAGGGTGGAGTATGGCACCATATGGCACCCCAAAGGGTGCATCAGTTGGATCAGTTGCATCATCTTCCCGGAATCTCAACATATCAACCCTTGGAAACCCCATGAAACCACCATAAACCACACCACTCAGCCAAGATTTCCACAGTTTTCCAGGAGGTCATGACCCCCAATCTGCCCTGCGGACCCCCAATTCTGCACTGACTTTGGCACCTTCACGGTACGGTCTGGGAGCTGGTTGTATCCACTTCCAAACTTCTGCTTGGAAAGGGGTCGGTGGCCATAACAGGCACCTCCAGAGCAGTTCGATGTGCCGAAATCATCGGCCCAGCGAATTGGCACGGGAATCACTGGGCCCCAGTGCAATTGTTGGATATTGCTGTACATGGTACTTAGTGGGCCAGGGCCAGCATCCAAGAAACGGAAGAATTGTCCCATCTTTCACCCGGAATCATTTTAAACTATTTTAAAAAACGCGTTTCTGCGGGTATCTTGTGCCACGAAAAAACTCTTCAGGGGGTTCCTCAAACATCTCTTCCACAGCTCTTCGGTCTCCGAAAAAATTGTGGTTCCCAAAAAAAATGTTAAAAAGATGGTAAAAGATGGTTCAGTTTCAGGGGCAAAAACTGGACTTGGAAGATCTGTTTGTCGCTCCAAACCTTGAAACACTTTTCCCCGCCAAGCACCTGCAGATCCTGCCACTGTGATGGCAGGAACCTTAGCCAAACAGTGGTTCTGCGCTGACTTCAAATGTCTCAAGATGTATTGGATCTATGGATATTGATGGCATCTATGGTATTTCACATTATATTCCTTAGTGCATAGTACTGTATGTAAATTCTTGAGTTCGCTTTCTCTCGCACTTGAAGGCTCATCTCAGGTCACACCAGGCCTGGCCTTCTGAGTCTTTGATGTCTTTGTACTGCTTGTCAACTTGGATGACCTCAGTCCATGGTGCCCATGATGGTCTTCGCGCTTAGTTTCAGCTGTGAAAGATGTGTCTACAATGATGCAACATGATGCAACATGATGCAACAATTGGATTTTGTTTGGCTAATGAAAAAACGAAAAATGCGTAAATAAAATTAAATAAATAAACCATGACACGTCCTCGTCTCTGAAAAATCCAACACATTTTGTCTTGTACGATAGCGAGGCTCCCACTTTCGCTCGGCGATGCCAGGAAGATCATCATGTCGCTTGGGCATCTCCTCATTGCGCGTGTCGTTCTTCTGCCTGGGCACTGGGCATGGCATGGCCAAGCAATTGGAGAATTTGGAGATGCTGCATCTGCAGATACCCAAAACCCCGAAAAACCTTGGTTTTTTATTCCGTTTCCCATCGTTTCCCCACACGGACAATGGATTTGGTGTACTTGGCGCTGCTGCCCAAGTCTCGAAAAGAAAAAACAACATGTTGAGCAGGTTGGGTATGGAAGTAGACCCCCAGCGGCTTGACATGGTTTGATCTTATTTCTCATTCCAGTTGAGCTGCACTGGTGACCGAGGTGGTGATAGAGACTCCGCAGGCTGCAAGGGTTGCAATGCAGGTCGCCGTTGCAAAGGATGAGCGCGAGGGGCAGCTGGAGCCTGGAGAAACAAGGTGAATCGCCACTATCAGCTGCAATCCCAATATCTTGCGGCTTGTGAAGAGAAACGCAAAATGCTGTTCTGTCTACCATATTTTTTGTTGCCTCTTTGCTGGCGCAGATGGTGTCAGGAAATGAGGCAATGTCAGGATCCATCTTCATCTTCCGACTCTTCAAAGGATCTTCGAAGATTAAAATCAAAATAACATGAGATATGTATATTTTGAGACCATGATGCAACAGCTCCCCAGGTTGCATGGCGAAGCATCGCAGCTCCGTCCTCCGCTTTCTCAAGGTTGGGCACCTTCATGGTGGTGGAGCTGGCCACTGCAGCATCGATTGGTCAGTCTGAGGTCCGAACCCGGTCTGCATTCATAACGAACATTGTATCAATTCCTGCAGTTCGGTCCAAGTTGGCCACATCCCACCCATAATTACCCCAATATAATCCAATATATACCCAAGGCTCCAGAGATTCCCTGCTGGATCAAAATTAGTGGCCCCTGAAATGAATGAAGTCCATGGTTCCATTTGGACCACAAATCTTGACAAACCCAAGCCGTGTGACGTCAGTTGACACTTGTCAATCAGATTAAAATTCATTTCTTTTCACCACCGTCAAAATCTTGACCGGGTTTGTCCTGCATAGTCTGGAAGATGCGGCAAGCTAACCTCAGCACTCTGTGAAAAATCGGCTCTGGTGAGGATATATGGCAGGTTCTCTGAGTGAAAGCGGGTATGCATGCAATGACACCGTAAGTGACATGATCAAAACATGATAAACACATCTATCTGGATATATATCTTGCGTGCACATTTGCTTCCAGCGGCCGTACTTGCTGCACATCATTTGGAGTTCCAAAAACCGTGGGCAGCTAGCTGCCTAGAGTAGCTGACCATCGTGAATTCAGGGATGATGTTAACAAACCGAATGGGAATGCCTACAACCTCAACCGAATGCAACCTTCATTTTCCTTGATTTTCTCGACCTTGATCCATTTTTATATCCATTTATCCAACTTGGATATAACTTGCAACACAACTTGGATATCACTACCGTAGAAGTTCATGAAGATTTGCAAATTAGGAAAGTTCCCATGCTGAGAGATCCACTCGCCGTTCCTCGCTCTGATCGAGACGATCTTTGGCGGAAGGAAGTCCTACAGCAACATCAATGGATGAATCTTTGAGAAAACCATGGTGGTTAAACCCAAACATCCTGGGGGGGGTCCTGTAAGATTGGGACTTTCAAATCTTTCAATCATTGAAGCAGACATCATGTTTTAAGATGTTTCAAGCGATGATGGTGAGAAGTCGTACCTGACAGATCCACCTTGATCATATGGCCATCCAAGACCTGCGGCAGTGCATGGTGCCACGTTGAGATCAACGGTGATGCTCAGGGGATGGCTTAAATATGGTTAAATTATGTCAAATTCACCTGAAAAATATGGCTTAAATATGGTTAATCAGATGAAATTCATGGGGGTTTGATGATTTTTGATCCATCCCCATGATTCCAAGAGAACTCACAGCTGCCTCTGCTGTGTTGGGCAAACTTCGAAGTGTGAAGATCTTCCGAAGCCTCGCAGCTCAGTGATTCACCTTAAAGGACCTGTGGGGAGCCCCTGGGGACGCCCAAAATCCTATTGGTACCTTGACACCAAACTCTGGGGTAGATATGTTCTATCATATGATTATATAGGCACTATCATATAACATAGACCCGGGCAAGCCGGCGGCGGAAGTTTCCCAAACATAAATGACCTATAGTTCAAAGACACCCTGTCCCGACCGTGTCCGACCCTCGACACTCCACACCTCACACTGCACACTGCA
>Ga0126342_10007963_pt1 | contig 18947 bp, 15 predicted proteins | sample Cyp1metagenome_FD_92528 | JGI IMG/M metagenome (GOLD analysis project Ga0126342, IMG submission 92528) | Coral microbial communities from Lord Howe Island, Old Settlement Bay, Australia - Cyphastrea 1 metagenome | ecosystem: Host-associated > Invertebrates > Cnidaria > Coral ... | reverse complement strand
AGGACGACGAGGACGACGAGGACGACGAGGAGGACGAGGAGGAGGAGGAGAGGAGGACGAGGCAGGAGGAGGCGGAGGAGGAGGCAACTGACATAAAATCTAACAACCCTCACCTGGCAGGTGGGGAAAAATCTTAGCTTAGTAGAGAATCCCATTGATACCAAAAGCCTAGAGGATTTGCTTCTACCCATCCAAGATTGACCTAGTCAGCATCTGAGTGGCCTCGAAAAAACACCCGGAAGTTACGGGCAAGTGACTACCACGCAGTTCACCGCAGCGCTCAAAAAGTTGATCACTGGTTCCAGCATCGAACCTGAAGCGACCTTTTAGGTTTTGCCAACGGGTTCAACGGGTAGCTGAACTTGTATATATATATATACATATATTTATATTACCCAAAAAGATAGAACAGTGAAGTATCTCACTCGAATAGTGATGACAATTCACCATTTGTAGATCCAGTAAATCACAAACAATCTCACGAAATCTTTCTACCTTTTCGGGGGTGAAAAATCCACCATTTTGATCGGAGATCATTTCCAGAGGAAACCATGGAAATATCGCTATGTGTTTTTTTTTCCAGAGGGAATACAGTAATAAGGAGCTTCTCTGAAAAAGTATGTACCCTAAAATTTACTGTATGGTTAATTAATGCTGACCATCATTTTCCCTATGCAGATATAATCATTTGGGGTTACCAGGTATCCCCTATGTTGAGACAAATCCAAAGGATGCAACACCAAGGTCCTGCAACTGTCAAGGTCGGAAAGAGTTTCAAACACGGGACCTGAAAGTCACTCCCAGCTTCATCATTTTTGAAAGCCCTGAGATCTAAGAGTCGCGTGACTAGGAATTGACGGTAAAAATCCCAATGCGTGTTGGTAAAATGGACATGACTCCTCTCAACAAGCATTAGTGAGGTCACTGCTTAAGTCTCGGGAATCAGAAACTATTCTCCAGCCATTCTCACGAGAAAGATACCATCCATCCATCCAATCCATCCGAGAGATGTTCAAACGTAGATATGTTCCAGTTGTGACATAGCCAACCATCAAGATCTGGCTGAATTAAAAATAAATCATCAATCTGAAATCCTTGGTGAATTAATTGGGAATGTCCCTTAAGATGACGTCCTTTTATTGAGATCGCCATAAGTCACCCACATGGCATAAAGTGAACACGGTGAACATTGGGAATTCATATGCATCTGGGTAAACTATAATATTTCACTACCCTGAATTAAGGCCATATTGGGATGATTTCCCTAACATAAACCATGATTCCAGGCTTCGGTCGCGACGTGAGGTCGTGATGAAATTTACCCAGATGCATTTTAAAAAAATACCACCCATTGACGATCTAAAAACGCTCCCAGAACTCAGCTCCTCGGCGTCCCAGAAACGTTGGAACGGCGTCCCGTGCAGTTTGGGCTTTAAGCATCCCATGGAAATCTGCAGTGGCACCTCGGCATGGATTGAGACAATATGAGGGATTTCTTGTCATCCAAATAATCACCATCCCAAATCCCAAATAACAATTTTTGAAAGGACCATTTTGCAGGAAACGAGGTGTTGTTCCTTCTCAAATCCTATGAAATATATGCAAAATAGAGTGCAACACATGGTGGTTTCAAGTCGATTTCCCCTCAACCAATTCATTCTGGGACATGGAAGTTTATCCCAGTGGCTATATGGTTCCAAAGGAACAACATGTGCATCTGAAACCATCCATGGTTACCATGGTGATGTCTGAAACGTTGACCCATACCCAGATGGACAAACACGTTGGATTCCAGGGATCCCCCGTCATAGTCAAGTCCAACTTAATGCTGACTCCTAAACCATTCATTGATACAAGGTGGTGCCCCAGTTTGTTAGTTAAGTTGGTGCAAATAAGTCAAGTATCCAGGGTTGATGGGGGATATAACTATAGTATTCATGGGGATTATAAACCAACTTATAACTAGGGGGCACCACCTTGTAATTCCTTGGTAGGATTCAAACCTACGAGTATCTTTGCAAATCTATCCGCCAATGAACATACCTACGCGTGCATCTAATACATACAGTATGTATTTTGGTTGATTTGACCCTTGGAAATGAGAGTTCAAACTCGAAGTGCGACTACAGCCATTGGCCATCAGAATTCATACAGAATAAAAAGCTCAATGGATTATTTGAAAGAAAATTATGTACACGAAAAAACCATGGTTTTTACCCCATCATTGATCGGGTTTTTACCCCATAGATTTTCCCTTCAACCAATCCTGGCACCACTGTGTCTGGTTATCCAGGTCTTTGCAGGAACTTGACTTCGGTGTACAAAGAACAAGGAATATCAACAAAGCCACATCCAGGTCAGGTCAATATATATATATATATTATAGTATCATATGCCTACATGTTTGTATATATATATATAAAGACTGTACGCTTACATAAATCTGCCCATACATATACATGTATGTGTATATATATATATATATTGAAATGTGTGCATATATTTCTATGTACATGTGCATGAACTTGTACACATCCAACCAATCATATACTTTTACACATTCTATATAATTACCGTATGTATTTATGTATCTGGCAACGCAAATGGACATGTTGTGGGCACTATACATGTACACATGCAATCATCCTCAAGTAGATAGACAGAAACTGTAACATGACCACATATATGTTTTTTTTTGAATGGGACATGAGAAACATTCTATATGTTCGAAGTGTTCTGTGTGTATTCCCAATGTTTGCTGCTTCTATTCATACAATGTAGGCCACAGTTATAAGCTGGTGTATCACCCCGATAAATACTATAGTTATAAGTTATAAGTATCATGAAACCATAGTTATTGGAGTTATGTTCGCCAACTTCGCTATCGTTGGGGGGCCCCACATTGTACCATAGGACCCACGGCCCGGGCACTGACAACGCACGAATTCGCGCGCGGTACCACAGTTGCTCGTTGCCAACGTGGTGCGTCACACCACCTGAATGGCATGGTGGTAAAAGCATCAATACGTGGCTTTTGTCTGAGAATAGAGTATTTATTGATGATCTACCAGAATCTACCACTCATTGAAGAGTACCTATTATTCATCAACAAATGGCACAGTGGTAAACCACCAAATGAAGTGCTTTAACATCATACTTTTTCTGGCATCCTATGGCCATATCTGTGTGGAAACCCACCAGTCTCAGAACGCGGCTGGGGTAGCTGCAAAGGGCCCAAACAAGCTGTGTCCAGTATTTCCAGGAATCATTGGTTCAAGTTAAACTCTTTGGACCAAAAAATGGTAAAGTATATGCCGAATTACTACATGTATATACTTAAGTGTCTTTTTGAACATGCATACATTGACATTGACAAAGAAAAAGACATGCAATTCGCCATCTCCCAGCAACTGTCACGTTGTCAAGGACCATCAAGTTCTACCTCCACTGATTCAAGATGGATCTCCGGAAAGGGGCCAGATCTTTTGTTTGGCAAAAACAAAACGCTATGGTTTATAGCTGTTTACTACTCATAATGTTCCAGATGCAAATAATATCATTTTAGGTGATTATGGGATATCCTTATCTTCAGAATCAGCCACATGTATACATATATATATACATAGAAATATGATTATCTATATATATATATATACAAAGTAGGTATGGTATGTAGTCAATTGGCTTCATCAAGTTTCTAAAGCACATAGTGATCTCCCCCGAATCCAACATCCATTCGTCATGCCACGCAGAGGGAAGAGGAATTGCAGCAGTAAGGACGTGGCTGCCAGGATCCAATGCACCACGAAACAGGCATTCAGAATGCCTTGGGATGGCGGAAAGGGAGAAGTATTTTTGGTGCCCCAGCTATGTCTGTTGCTAAACTAACCTGCATGAATACTGGCAAATGTTCGTTACATAGTATGTAACGAGCACTTTCCAGTACACACATCTGTATATACTATATATATATATATAATAATATATTCTGCATGCATGCATGCATGCATGTATGTCTGTATGTCTGTATGTCTGTCTGTCTGTCCGTCTGTCTGTCTGTGTGTATGTATGTATGTATGTATGTATGTATGTATGTATGTATGTATGTATGTATAGAATATTGTATTTGTATACGCCATAAACCGTAGAATTCACCAAAACCGAACCAAAAAAAAACACTTAGCAAAATATACATATTAATTATGATCATACAGGTAGTTTCACATTAGATCACATGAAACATGTAGAATTGATGACCAACGAAAATTGCTGTTAGGCAAGGTACACATCAAGGATAGAACATGAGCAACAAAGCTATGGACAATGGCCCAAACACAATGGCTCATTCACTGATGAAACATGGGGATTGTTCATAGCTATGAATTACCAGACGATATACATGCAATGGTGGAAAATACCTTGACACGTTTGTATATAGAATTCTGGGTTTCCGCACATAATCCATGCTGTGGTGAGAAGTCACTTAATATTGGCCAAACAAATCGATGGAGAATGCTGGACATGAACAAATCTAAAGCTTTATCCCCAAACATGTTGCTCCTTCAAGTTGCTTCTCCGCCCTGTCCCTTCACAACGAAGTTTCGGAAAATTTGCCGCTCGTCGTGCCAGCCAGCGAAATCACAGGCTTCCTGGGTATAATACTCCCATTATGTGGGATTTTGCATCAACTTAACCATCTCGGATTGTGGATCAAGTGTGGATTTGCGGAGTCCAAAAGCAGGCTTGTTGCGCAGGCTTGGGTCAAATTAGAAATGGCCATAACAGCTAAACCTTTTAATGAGTTGGTTTTTGTAAAAAGCATTTGCCACAATTAGAAGTATCATAAACTATAGTTATCCCTCATGTTTGTTGCTTCTATTCATACAATGTAGGCCACAGTTATAAGCTGGTGTATCACCACCATGAATACTATAGTTTTTTATTATCAAAAACCATACCCTCTGGTAATTTAACATAACATAACATAACTATGGAAAATCACCATTTATAGTGAATTTTCCCATGAACATGTGTGATTTTCCATAGTTGTTTGTATGTTTACCAGAGGGTAGTTCTTCGAGTTCTGTTCACCAGGTTAGCTATCCACATGGTAACTCCACACGAGTGACCTTCAGGGGGGGACTCCAAACTTCTCTTGGGGACTATCCAAACCATGAAAAACTGCTTACCATCTGGTTATGACTAACAGTTTGCCATGGAACATCACCATTTTACATAGGTAAACCATGGTAAACCAACTATTTCTATGGGCTATTTTCCATGGCTATGTTAAATAACCAGAAGGTATATCATCCACTCTCTCACATCCTGTTGAACAGTAATTAACCTCTTTGTTCAGCTTTCCAAGCTTCGGGATCAAAGATGGACACACGTCCGCAGATGCTCAGATGCAAAAAGATAAAGGCTTTCGCAAAGTTCGCGCCCGAGCGCCACAAAAACCTCAGGGCATGAACTCCAGAGGGAAACACCATGGAGTGACATGCCAAAAACACAAAAACAAGACACGACATGTCCTGATTCTGAGAAGTGCATAACATTGTATAACCTTGTATAGTTCCGAGGAGAAGTGTATAGTCTGTAACCTTCTACAGTTTAAGACAAGTATAACCTTGTATCGTTTAAGACCATGTCTGTCTACATTTAAGTAAGTCTCTGATTTCATCGCTGAAGAAACATATCTCGTTGCCGCATGTTTTTTCAGGACATGGCACACCGAAAGAATACCACCCAAAAACTTGCATATACACTCAGTTTTTTCTGGAACCTCAACCTCTGGCTTTTGCAAAAGATCACAATTTGCAATCCTTGTCGTCCATGGTCATGCATAGCTCATGGGAATCTTCAACCCTTTGTGTAGAGGATTTGCGGTTGCGCCAGCAGATGAACCAAGTCGACCACTTCTTCTGGAGATATCTGGGAAATGAGTCAGAATATATCAGAATTGGTTAACCCATACTTGGGTCGGAAATACTAACAGAGTGACTAGTAGAATCTGCGATTCGCAACGCGTCATATTGTTGTTTGGTCTACATCCCACTTTGCTTTGTGAAGTTCCCAAGTGTATACAAAGATAATGATAAAAATCAATTGTCCCAACGTCTTCGTATGTAATTATATATATATGAGCATAATTACAGTAATATACATTGGTGTATTATACATTTATGATCATACAAGTTCCAGAAATTCTCTCCTCTTGAGTTGGGAAAACATGTCCCGTCCTGACCACATTGACAGACCGAGCGTCATGGTGGGGCTGGCCAACCACCACTGCCTACAGTGTTTTTGCGTTCTCATCATGGGAAACATGTGCTGCTAAAAAGTGATTGATGATATCAAATGTATATGTTATATATATATTATTATTGTTAGTATTAAATTATTATATTATATATATATATGATATGTATATATATATATATATGTATATATAATATCTATGGACAAATGATTATGAACCACCAATTCACCAACCCGAAAAGTTCGGCCACATGGAAATAGCTTGTGCTTCGCGGCTTCGTGGCTTCGGTTTCCCTTCGGTTTCCCGGCAAACACCACGATCTACGAAGATCATTTTGTTCAAAAGCATGAACCGTCTAAATACACTGGTAGGAATGATTATTAATTACCATAGCAGACCATAGCATAACAAACTACATGAACCATGATAAATATTGTAAACTTCGCATTCATTTCCAAACTTAGTGGAAATCCTTCGTACAGATAGCACGTAGCACACACACCTTTAGTCCTTTATCATTCTAAGTGCCAGTCACATGACCTGTGGATAGTGCATGCCCTGTACCTTGACATGCATGATGATACGTAGCAGCTAACGTAGCTCTTTGTGACAGATGTCACCTAGTTCCACAATGATAAGGAATTGCCTTGACATCAGAATTCCACATCTTTCAAATCATCGCAGCATTCCAACATATCATCGGGCTGGAAAGAAGGATCCCACGAAGCCAACCAAAAGCATCCCACGGCGCCACGGTATGGTAAATCGATCTAGCTGTATCAACAAAGAACTGTAAACCATAGTCCTACCTCCCAAGGACAGACGTGTAAAACCCATGCAGATCCCCCCCAGACACGTTTATCTCTTGGGATGGCTCACAAGACCTCTTTGTCCGGCATGGTTTATAAATTCTGGTAATTTAACATAGCTATTGAACATGGCCATAGAAATAGTTGAATTACAAATATTTACCCATTAAACATGGCGATTTTCCATAGTTATGTTAGTTTACCAGAGGGTATATTCAATCTCATCAGCCAGATTTCACAGCAGGAAAGGTTTCTGCGCAGGTTGCACGAAGAGCGATGTGGCGCAAATCGATTGGCAAATCGCGATCCAGAGGCGATGCTCCACGTCAATCCTGAGTGCCCCGCGGAGCCAATTTTCAGAGGCAGGGGAATATCAAAACATAATGAATGCCAAATGCCAACCATAGAATTATGGTGAGATTGTCCAAAAAGGTCGCTATAATTTGCTATATCAAGAGAAGTCTCCTTGGATATACCTTAACTGTTTGTTTGCCCAAGTTGGTCTCTCACGGTTGGATCCACAGGCCGGTATAACCATCGACTTTACTGAGGAAATGGTATCAGCGAATGTCATTGCATCAACTGGAAACTCCGAGGAACCAGCAAGAACGCAACGCGTCCAACACCCGTAAATCGATCACGGAAATCCATGGGACCTCCTCCGGTGTGATGTGGCAATGATTATCTATTCGGCTGTTGAACATTGTTCCCTCTGGTAATTTAACATAACTATTGAAAATTGCCATTTATAGTTGATTTACCAATTGAAAATGGTGATGTCCCATAGTTATGTTAGTTTACCAGAGGGTAACTATTGTATTAAGTTTGTGTTCACCCAAGCCATCCAACCATCATGTCAAAATCCAGAAGCCGTTCCAACAATTCCGCCCAAGATCTCTGAAATGCATAGCAGCGTGGTGAGGCATGTCTTAAAGGACACGCACCAGCCTCGCACCTGCAGTTGCGGATGTCCCCAGGCATGCGCAAACCAGGCGTCGGAGACCCTTCGCCATGTTCCCCATGGCAGCATAGAGTCGCACGGCTCGACAAGGCTTGAAGATAGGTCTTGGGTTACTATATGTTGCTATTTTTAAAGCAACCTTTTGGTGTTTCTTAGACACCAAAGCGATTGGTTGCTGGTTGAACCAAGCAGAACACATGTTTGCGTTTGTGTCAACAAAACAATGCTGGAACAGCTCCAAAACCATATTATTGCAGACCATTCAACCGGGTATATGGGGCATACAGTCCTGTCTAGATATGTATCTTTGGTCCATAACTCTCTCCCAATCAGCTCTGGGACCTGGAGCGGGGACTTGTGGGTTGGTACTTGTATCCGGTACATATGGATATCACTGCACCAAAAAATATCAGATCAAACATCAGATTGAATGCCAAAGAAAATATCATTGTTTCTCAGTTTGATATAAAATGAGTTTAACCCAATACTTTTCCCAAATAATCATTAAACACACATGAATATATTGCTGTCATAAATGAAGGTTTATTCCAATGGTGGATCCTCATAGGTCCATAGGTGCCAATAACACCAAAATTCACTAATTAATCTTGGGTGATTTCCGGCTACCCTCTCAATTTAGGAAACCTCCACATGGACCCAATGCTTGAAGCTGCACCATTCCTTTCCAACAAGCCCAAGCTGCAGGTTGCAACAATGCAAACGTCAGATTTTTCATGGTAGTCTTAACAGGTTAGCAGTTTCGAACAAAAACAGTTGAGCTTCGCCAAAAACGTGAGATTACGAGCCTATGTCGCATAGCATTGCTAGACTGCTACATATATAGGAACTGCTTAGGTCAGAGGGCATGCTAATGCTTACGCGGGAGCTTACGCATGGAATTTTGCAAAAATGGCTTAGACCACCGACCACCTGACAAAACCCAGGGAGTTGCTTACGCGACCCACTCATATGACACAACCCTTCTTAAAATAAACAAGAAGGTTTCTCGCAATGCTCAGTTGATATAGATGAATATAGGACAATTACATACAATTACCATAGGATATTGCATCTACTACAGTAGGAATTGTTCCATCTACTGTAATTATAGTTGATGATCATCGATTGGTAATAATTCCATCTAATTATAGTTACTGTAATTATTCCATCTATAGTAGGAATTATAGATTCTACATATAGTAATAATTCCATCTACTGTAGGATTGCGCCAGCAAGTCGGCAATTTGATGTCTCCGCTGGGGATACGGCCACTTCCCATGTCCGAGACTGCCTGGCGGTCGGCGCCAGTCAGAAATTGAGGCCGAAGTGTAAAATCCAAATATAGGACTGGGACGATCCGAATACAATCTGAGAATGAGAATGTTGTTGGATTGTTGGGATCCTATTTGGATTGTTGGGATCCAACATTAGTGTAAAATCCGATACATTTCTGAATTGTTGGATTGATCTGAAAATGTTATTGGGATCCTATTTGGAAAAAACAACTTATAGTGTGGAATTGTCATTGACACATGTAACGTAATATGGAAGATAATAAGATGTATAAAGCGGTTAAAGCCCTTAAGAATCGTGGTATACTAAAATGGGAAATATCACCTATAGAAGCCTGACCAGTAACATGTCACCTCCAAGTGCAGTTTGCCAAACGAATTGGGAGACCCCAAAAAACGTCATCCCAGAGAAAACGTTTCATGTCTCCCAGTAACCCAGTAAAATAGAGTGGTAAATCACAATTTTTCCTTGGACAATTCAATACAAATGGTGATTTTCCATAGTTATGTTAAATTACCAGAGGGTATTAACTCCATTCCAATACATATCCCGAAAACATAGACCTTTTGGGTGATAGCCCATGTTTCATCTTTTTGGGGGTCGCATTTCCCGAGTCTTGGCTCAGACTGCCTCGAAGGAAGCATCTAAGGAGGCCCCCTTCAAGGCATCCATACGAGGAGCCTCAGCTATCGGCTATCGTCCCTTGGAGCTGTTAAAGTCGGAGGCGAAATCCCACAGTTCCTCGAACATGCCAACATTATCCATAGATTTAGTATGGGATAAACATGTTTAAACAAATGGCATGAAAAATCTCAATCATCCCATACTCCATCAGTTGGGCCAGTTGGGTTGATTGGGATGAAATACTGCGACGGGTTGACCCGTTGGTGAATTCACAATTTGTGGTGATATACTCCATCAGTTGGGTATGAGTCAAAATGGGGATTTCCTAAAATATGGGTACCATATCATCCCTTTCAATAGGATGTTCCGTTATAAACCAACAGTTTTCGAGTACCTCCATTTTAGGAAATCCCCGATCCATTAGATACCCCGATCCATTAGATGTTTCACACTACAAATCGACGAATATCTGTGGGCCTTATTGACCAATACCCAGCTATGATCAACCACATATGGGGTCCATAAATATGTGGGTGCCCCAAAAATGGATGGTTTATAAGGGAAAATCCCAGTCAATCCTATTAAAATGGATGAGAACTAGGGGTACCCCCATGACTTGTCGGAAACCTCCACGGTGGAAATGCCCAGCGATCAGTTGGGTAAAACAATGCCATGTTTACCCTCCCCCAGTCATCACCATAGATTTATAGGTGGTATAGTGGTATATATAGATATAAACCATTCCCAGTCCTGGCTGGTAACCTGGCATTGTTTGAGCCGTTTTAGCCACATTAATTGTCGATGGAACATGAACCATGGTTGAAACCAAGCAGCTTCTCTATACTTTGCACCAGCAATGGGTCAAATAAGGAAGTGATGATACGGTACCACTAAGAAACCCTCTGGATACAAACCTCCCCGACTCCAGGAGGATTTCAGCGACGGAGATGGAAGTGCCAACACCCACAGGGGATCCGGGATACCAACAAGGCCCAACAAACAAGATAGAAACTGCTTCCAGATTACCCTCTGGTAAACTAACAGTTTGCTATTGAAATTTGCCATAGAAATAGTTGATTTACCATGATTTACCCAGCTATAAAATGGTTATTTTCCATAGTTATGTAAATGTTTACCAGAGGGTAGAGACTTAGAGATCGCATTTACCGGCGGTCAGGGTCGGGCCCCGCGCCAGGGTCAAGGTGTTGGGTGCACTGGGAGCAGACCACAGAGCAACACTGGAACCTGGGATCGACAGCAGTGTCGGTGTCGATGTGTTCACTGGGATTCTTTTGAAAGGAAACATAAGAAAAACATTTGGATGATTAATGGTGATTAATGATGATTAAACCATATTAAAAATAAGTCCACCCCCAAAACCTGAACTAGTTCACCATAGTTAAGCTATAAGGTATAGAGTAACTTAGCTACTTGCAAGCGCAGTTCCAGCGAACAAAGTCGATCGATTTCACCATGATACAGTAGGGGCTACATCTCCCAACAAACATGGGGTTAGAATCCCATAGTATACATAGCTATATATCCATGAAGAATCCCTAGCCTGCACCCCCGAAGTAAGATCTGTTGAACAGGAAATACAAGAAAACCACGGATATTCCGTATCTGGTTGGTGGTATACCTACCCGGACCTACCCCTCTGAAAAATATGAGTTCGTTAGTTGGGATGATGACATTCCCAATATATGGAAAAATAAAAGTAATGTTCCAAACAGCCAACCAGTACAAATCTCATGGTTTCATGGAAACGTTATCCTTCATCCAATTCCGCTCCCAGATGGATGGATGACGACTGAATGAAGGCCCAAAAACCCTTGTTGGTTCATGGTTAAACCATATATAGAGGCCTTTCTGATTATTTTGATTCTTTCATCTGTGGAGTTTCTTGCAATCTATGGAATTGCCAAATCCCACGCTTGGGTGCATTGGAGAATATCAATCATCATTAATTCATGTTAATCTACATATCAAACATTGTATATCATTTTAATATACATATCAAACATTTTAATTCATGTTAATCTACATGTCAAATATGTTAAATCAGTTTAATCTACAAATCAAACATATTGATTCATGTTAATCCACATATCAAATATTTTAAATTTAAATCAGTGTAATCTACATATCAAACATGTTTAATTCATGTTAATCTACAGTACATATCACGCATTTTAAATTCAGTTTAATATATAATATACTGTACATATCAAACAGGTTCATTCATGTGAATCTACATATCAAACATTTTAATTATTTTAATCTACATGTCAAACATTATAATTCATGTTAATCTACATATCCAACATTTTAAATCATTTTAACCTACATATCAATGCACATATGTTTTGGTTTCAAACATTTTCCGAGCAACGAAGGCTGCAATGAAGCCATAATTCTTCAGACCATCCATTCAACGCCTCAGGATGACCGTTGGTATGACCGGTCTCAGAACCGGAATCTCTACTTAGGGGTGCATCTCAGTTAGTAATTAATAACCACGATATATATATATAAGTTAAACATGTGATAAGATTGAGATCATACATTCAATTAATATACATGTTGCATATATTATATATAAATATACTGTAGATGTGCTGTCAACTATGAACAATGTACATGACTTTGAGCCTTGGGAAGTATTTGTTTGTTTGCAATTTAGGCACTTGTTCAGGGTATGTTTTAGACCGTTTGCATTCAAACTATGCCAGCTGATCCTGTAGCAGCTGTTTGATGTGCATCCGAAGAGTATCAACTGCCAGCTTCGTCCACTCAGAACCCCAACTATTTCCAAGACGATGTGGAGGTTGACACACTGGAAATAGTAATGAATCCATGCCCATGATATTCAATACCACCCCAAACGAGGGACCAGAACATGAACTCAGAATATCGAAGGGGAAGCCTCAGTCAAAAAAACTGTGTCATGTAGTGAATATCATCCAAAAAGGGGGGTCGTCGTCCGCAAGTCTCCACACATCTTATATTGTCAGCCCTTCATAGTGAAATTTCAATCGCATTTACAAGCACACATGTTCAGAACCCGCATTATATAAATACAACATAATACAACTATACAAGATTCTATATGTGTTACAGTTGTTACAGTTGTTACAGTTGTTACAGCCTCATCCCAAGAACATGGAAACCAACAGCAGGCGAGCAATGGATCTCCGCCGGGCGGCATCCGTGCGGGTCACTGTGACCATTTGAGACGTCCCGAAGCACAACGAAAAGGTCGCAGTGCCTCCAAGATTTGTCTTGTACAGTTATGGCCATTTATCAGTTATAAGTACTTATAACCCCATTTATAAAATGTACAATCCCATTTATAACCAGTTATACTTGGTAAATGGCCACAACTGTACGGATTATGATCATAGATGATTTACCCTCTTGTAATTTAACATAGCTATTGAAAATGGCCACACACAGAAATGATTTACCATTTACCTATCAAAGATGGTGATTTTAACCATGGCATTTTGTATGTTTACCAGGCCGGGTAAACGAGAGTATCAGCCCCGAACAATCAACCAATCAACCAATCGGGCTATGGGGGAGTACTTCCCAACAGATGGCCATCAAATAATGAGAAGATATGGGTTATTTTTAAGCCTGTGGACCCGATTTTTCCAACTTATGGAGATGATCACCACGTTTGTACCCATTATAATATTATATACACATATATATATAATTATAATATTAAATATACATCAACTGCAGAACTTCGTTCACAATCCAAGGGAAACATGGGAAACTTTCCACCATCCGATGTGCAAACTGCACCCCTGCTGAACCATTCATAATCTAGGGGTTAGTTTGCCCTCAATCAATCACCACACTTTTGTTTGACACACCTTTTTGAAGTTTCTGGCAGCGTCGGCATCAGCGGACGTAGCGAGGTTGCCCATGGTTTTCAAATTCCTTGAAGATCCGAAACACGTCCATACGCTTACATAATCCAATCTTCAATCAATCACCATTCAGGAAAAACAACTGAAACTTCACTCTCCTGATTTACTTTGAGCCTGTGGGTTTGCCCCATATGTTTTTTGTTCGTTTTGATCAAAATTGTCATTGAGATTTATCATCATTTCGAGGGTATCTCCCCTAATGACAGTGTTTGATAACCATACTAATGTGGTAAATTCAATGCCATCAACCTTGCCCAAAATTACCATTGTTATGGGTGGGATTGAAACCATCCCCAAATGGTTGGCTTATGGCATTGCACTTCCCACATTATGGGGAATTTGTGATAATTTATGTAGAAAAATGTATATATGGACTTAGTCAACCAAGTCACATATCCCAGAATACCTTTTGGGTTTCCCGCATAAAACTCCAGTGATATCCCCAGTTCCATGGGATCTATATGCCTGGCTGCCTGGCACAATCGCCGTCTGCTCACCTGTGCTGGTGGTCATGTCCATCGGCAACGTGAGCACATCGACAGCCAAAGAGGAGAACGAGGAACTTCCAACATAGACCTGGCACAGAGCGGAGGTACCCCAGAAATTGACCATGCAAACATGCCAAAAACGAGGAACGTGATGTGTGCATGTAAATGTATATATATATATATACGTAGTAGAATAGAAAAAACATGTGTATATATATATATGTATATACAACTTATATACATATAAAAGGCTATCACCATCTCGGGGGGAGGGAGGGGGGCCACCAGACACTGGGCCATATATATGTACATATATATATATATATATCATATAGCCAGCTATATTTCATTCTATCAAAAGATGGGGTTGCTGAGGATATTTGCAGCAAACCATGGATTTGCTCGCCCATGTTTTGGGGGTAAACCGTAAACCTGGGAGATTTTCCCTGCGGCCTGCAACTAACTCTAAAACATCTGGGAAAACAATGTCGTAAAGAACACGTAGCTAATCTCACAATTGCGAAATGTGCAAATCATGAACTATCCCGGCGAGAGACCCCAAATAGTGTGGGAGGAGTATAGGGAGAATGTATTTTAATGTTGATGATGATGGTGCTGTTGATGATGGTGATGCCGATGATGATGGTAATGTTGTTGTTGTTGATGATGATGATGGATGATGATGATGGTGGAGATGGTGATGGTGATGGTGATGGTGATGATGATGATGATGATGGTGATGATGATGATGATTATTATTATTATTATTATTATTACAAAGATGATGGTGAAACTGATAATGGTGAAAATGATAATGGTGAAAATGATAATGGTGATGATGATGCTGGTGGTGGTGATGGTGGAGAAAAAAGAACGATGATGGTGATGATGATGATGATGATGTGCGAGCCTGCGCAGTTGAAATGCACATGGACATGTCACCACTGGCATTTTCTGCGGACATTTACAGGGAACGTGCCAAACGCTCCGGATACCACCTCCATTGAACACCGGGCCTTAACTGTTACCGTAAGAACCCCTCAGTGTGGCCATACTGTTTGGCCAAAAAAAATAGAATACCGGTAATGATTGAGGTCATTTGGGCAGATAAGGTGATATTTCGTTGTGGGCGTTTGCATCCCCATGATTTGTGGCTGCTTCCAATCCACATGTTTTATTGCCTTAAAATCTCGGTGTTAGATATTTTTTTGTTAAATTTCCCCATGTTTGTTGCTGAACTCCATAATTTGTCCCGGTCAAATCCATCTGTTTTCCCTGTTTTGGTAGCTTAAAACCACTTTTGTCCCAGTCAAAGCTCTCAAATCACCTTTGTTGGCAACGTTCCCCGTAGCCAACCTGCCAGTCTTCCTCTGAGCTCCACTTAAAGGGAGCCGACAGAAGAAAGGCACTGTCTGCATTCGAGTCCTGCGCTGATGGACTAGGCTTGTAGACGATAAAATATAACATGATACAACATGTAGGTTCTGATATGTTGTATTTTATATATCTATGGAATGTTAATCGGTTAGAAACTGGAATGCACACGTAACCGATCCAATCATGTCTTTTATCATCTTGCGCACGACAAGCGCATCCCGGATCGATCCTGACATCTCTCGCGCACGCGCAGCTCGAGCGTCTCCGAGGGACGGTCCAGCATGCACTCAGGGGAGCTCCGAAGGAAGCCTTCGATGCGGTGAAGACTCCGGCGGTCACGGTCACGCCGGTCACGCTACATTCGCCCAAAAAAACAAAAATATAGCTATGGTTGACAGATGGCCCAGTTGGTTCGATGATTTACCCAGGAAAAGTCCGAACTTTCCAATGTACACTGTTACCCTCTGGTTCTTTGTTACAGTTCGCCATGGTATAGATGGCCCATAGAAATAGATGGTTTACCGAACTTAACCATGGTGATTTTCCACGGCTATGTTAAATAACCAGATGGTACACTACCAAAGGGTATATAGTGACCAAAGATCATGATTTTCACCAACAAAACATGGGAGTATTCACAAAGATGGGGATTGAGCTGCGGATGTAATGAGGAGATTCAGCAACAAAGTGCGAGCTCAAAACTACCAAATAGTGGGATATTCAGCACCAATAACTGTAATTCATTCGCCAGCAAAGGTGAGGAACCACAATATCATGATGGTTGGATGATCATGGTTGTGCGAACTGCTTTGATGGGTGTTTACGTGGTGCTCACTGGAAGGAGCCCATGGTGAAGAGAAAGTATGTTCAAACCTACTTTGCCTTGTTCGGATGAGAGGTTGGGCAAATCATATTCCCAAAACAGAAAGAAACCATTTGGAATAGATATCGTCATTCGGTTTTCATCATTTGGAATATTATCATTTCAATCAGAATCAAGCCTTTCTATTTTGTTTTCGCTTCTTGACCATCATAAGTCTAGTGAGGTGTTCCAGTGAGACAAAGAAGAACTCACCTTCCAAAGCCTTCTCTTTGGGTTCTATCGTGAAATCCTCCTATGTACTTGGGGCTGCAGTTCTAGCTATTTATAAGTGGAAATATAACGATGTTGATAAAGGTTTTATCCCAACTTTGGGGGGTTATTGCCATGGTTAAACAGTTATTATATCTATTAATAGCCCCAACTCCACCTCAAGTATGCATCCTCAAACTTAGGTTTGGCCAATTGCTGTTAACTGGGACACAACTCCCTTGTCATTGCAATGAACCCAAAAGATATCTGCCACTGACCAGTTGGTATGTATCACAATCAGACTGGTTTTCTGCCAAAAGATATCTACCAGATGACCATACATTAACCATATATTAACCACTATTAACCAACATTCATCTTGTTTTAATCATTCCAAATCACCAGAAAAAGACAAAACAACGCCCGAGCGTCCGCAGGTCTTCGAGGTCCAATCAGATTCGAGCGACCACCACCTGAAACAAGAGTGCAATCATAGGGGATTTGTGTTGATGTTGTGGAATATGTATATATATTATATATACATATATTAAATTATAGTAATAATACCAAAATAGACGATATATTAAATTATAGTAACATTACCAAAATAGACGATATGTATATATATAAGCGTATCATATTATAAATATATATATATATTGAATATATATATATAAATTATATATATATATAAATTTTATATATATATATATATAAATTATATATATATTATGTGCAGTAAAACAAATATAAATACACACGTGGACTTAGTCAATCTATTGTGGACATGGCCATGGCTATGATATGCGCCACAGGAGCTCTGCGCCTTTCATTGGGGATCATGGTGATAATCCCAATCAAATTTAGGGGGCCCGATTTCGTGCAAACCATGACACAACCAGAATATATATCTGGTTTATTAATGTGCTTATAATAGTGATTAATAGTGGTTAATAATGGTTATTAGTGATGATTACCTGATCTGATCTGATGAATAATATATCTGGTTGGTAGTTTTAACCACCATGAAAAATATGAAAGTCAGTTGGGAAGGATTATTCCCATATATTATGGAAAATAACAAATGTTTGAAACCACCAACCAGATATATACTCGAAAATGAGACGACTGGGACAACACATTGGGGAAACAAACTAATATGAACATATGGCTTTAAAAAAATTAAACATCTTGGCATCTGGGAAACTCATGGTTGAACATATTAGATAAAACAAATCGGTGCTTCTCGGGTCTGATGGACAAACACTGGGAATTCAGATCAATTGAGATCAATTTTTCAGCATCGGCATCAATGAGCTGTGGTGCATCAATCAGCTGTGAAAAACTCCATGACTGAAGAGTGTGGATGGGAGACGAATCATTGCTGGTTATCTGGCTATTCCATGCTGCTTTGGCCCTACGCCAAAAAAACAACAGTCAGTTCGCTACTCACTCATCCCGGCTAAATGACTGGCGACTAATTCCAAGCAAAAAATATATATACCATCTGGTTATTTAACATAGCCATGGAAAATCACCATGGTTAAGTTCGGTAAACCATCTATTTCTATGGGCCATCTATACCATGGCGAACTGTAACAAATAACCAGAGGGTATATGGTTTGCACACACACTGGTGACCCACCTGAAAATCGTGAGGTTCCCCTGGCTGATCGAAAAAATTTCTGGCTGAGATTGAGCAGATCAGTACATGCTCCAACAAACATTGCCCCTCCCCCAAGAAAAACAAAATAATTACCATCTGGTAATCAAACGTGGCCATGGAGAATGGGCCGATTTATAGATGGTTCTTCCATTCAAACCTCTACATCGGAATTATCGCCACCGGATGACACCGGAGGCTGTCCCACTTCCATCGCCTCCATTGAAGCTCCCAGCTCTGGAAGACGCAATGGCCAGCACTAGGGCCAGGCGTCCAGGTCACTTTGAGCATGTCACCACCTCGGAGACAAACTACGGACGTCGAAAAATCGCCGTTACTTGGTGGTCGGTTTTGGTTTACAGCACTTGCAAGTAACTTGTAACCTAGTTGTAAGGTAGTTACAACCCTAGTGTATCTAAGCTAAGTAAACTAAGTTTGTATCTTATTTTACGGTAGT
>Ga0126342_10007962_pt1 | contig 18947 bp, 21 predicted proteins | sample Cyp1metagenome_FD_92528 | JGI IMG/M metagenome (GOLD analysis project Ga0126342, IMG submission 92528) | Coral microbial communities from Lord Howe Island, Old Settlement Bay, Australia - Cyphastrea 1 metagenome | ecosystem: Host-associated > Invertebrates > Cnidaria > Coral ... | reverse complement strand
CCTGGTTCAAGCATGTTGCACGACAGAAGCTAAGAGAGAGAAAGAGCACAACAAGTACAGTGGCAAGTAGCCTGGCAACTTCCTTTGGTTGTTTTGCGTGTGTGTGCAAAAGGTGAGAGCGAGGTCAAGTGAGAATTTGTGGGTTTTTGACTTGCGTGTGTTTGCAAGTTTATTCATCGGCATCGCCGCTCAGGCTCGGACCCCAACGCGTAGGATTGGCGTTCGCGAGCGACGCGGCTAGTGGTTGTAAGCCTGAATTTTCGCACCGTCTCAAAACCGGCTTCGCTCAAAAGGGCCTCCCTAGTACTTGCGCAGTGCACTGACACGGCCGTCAGTCGTGATTGAGTGTCAGTAGCCAAACGACGGGAACTAACAAGGAAAAACCAACACCAAAAACAAAAACGAGGCCGGAGCCGAATGCAAACCAACACAAAACAGCCACCCACTACACGTGCACGGCAAACTACACGTCTCTCAGTTTCCACTCAAGTTGGAGTTGCTCTGCAGGAAGACTTACTCAGGGTACCAATTCTTAAGCGCAAAAAACAGAAATTGACCGCGCTGCACAAAGAGTTGTGACGGAGTTGCCATTTTTCGTTTGTAGTTAGCCGTTTTTAGGTTTTCTGCACGTTGTAGGGTATTCCACACGAGAACCAAACTGCACGAAACCAAATCTTAGGTTTTTAGGCTTGAGGTTCACTCGACATCCGAAGATCTTTTCATCTAAGCATCTGTAGCGTTTTGTCCAGTATACCGACAAAAGGAGGGAATGCAGTTGCTGTACCGTGTTGAGAAGAGGCATCTGGAAATGCCTCAGAAACAGCATTAGGAAAGTGGACATCTGGAAATGTCCGAAGATACCAACAGGTCTGCAGAGTTGTGATGTGAGATTGCTTTTCTGGTTGTGTTTTGTTGCAACATTGTTTTGGTCTGATGTTGTGTGTTGGGACGATTTCGGACTGGACTTGAGAGCTTGTGGCGGCCTCTTGACCGTCATCCGGACGATTTCAGATGACTTCGTGATCATCTAGTTGCCTTGGTTCAGTGTCTTCACATGGAGTGAGGACATTGATTTTATCATTGTTGGCTGTGTACTTCACCTTGGAACCTTGTTTTCGGTTTTGCACTAAGGTTGTCGTTGGCCAGTGATGATTCGACCCTTCTCAGTGAGAACCCAATGGAAAAGGGAGAACCTGAGGCCTCTTAACAAACATGATGAAATGTGTGTTTAGCATGTGTGGATTGTGGTTACATCTTGAAATGTGTTGGATCTGATTGGATGCTTCGTTTGAAAGGCGAGTACAGACTCAGCAAGGCGCCTAGTTGGCTAGTTGGACAGTGATTTATTGGTGTCTGAGTTTTGACTTTTGGACCTTGAACGGACGCTGGGACATCGCAGTGAGATGTTAATGTGAGAATCCACATAGACGTATGAGGACTCATGCTTTCTTGTATTCCGCGTGAGAGATTGATTGCAGTTGTCTGAGTTTCTCATACGCCTACCTTCTTTCAGAGGGTGACAGATTGCGCTGAAACAGTCGTTTTTGGTTTTTCATGTTGACTCCGAAGGTGCGTCGTCAGTGGAGGTTTGCGCTCGTGTGTGTTCTCTGGGGTTTCTTTCTCTTCTTTTGCAACAACACCGTATATAGTGAATTCCGATCGAAGCCATGGTTTTTGGTTTGTGTGTGATCTTTGTGAACTGACTGGAGTCTTTGGAAGTGATTTCTGGAGATGGAAGTGGGGGTTGACTTCTCATCTTGCTGCAAGCGACATTGATTCTGGAAGGTTGCAACATTGGTGGAGACGAGACACTGGGCCACAGTCTGCACGAGGGCCAGATATCAGTTTTGAGATTCAGGAGGCAGTATTACTGGTTTCAGAACTCAGGGCTGAAGTTACGTTTTTATGCCGTCTTTGTTGGAGGCGGATGAAGTCAACGGCTATTTTCTTTTTGCATGACTGGTCATGTGGATGCAGTTATCTGATCGTGTGGCCCATGGGAGAATTCGACTTTCTCTTGTGTACGCAATATTGATACTTCCAATGAGACCTTTTGGACATTCACTTTGAAGGATTTATCCTGCAAACTTTGTGCTCTGGCGATAGCTAAGCTCTACGTCCTGAAGATCGGTTTGCAAGATTGATTGTGGACGTCGAAAGGGGGTGTGGAAATGTACATCTCCTGTGGACGCCATCCACAATACAATGTCTGAACGATCTCTATGCCTCTACATTTTGACCTCCGTGGTGAAGTGTATCATTTCCGCATGATACTGGGCTTTCGACACATTGTGGTTATGCTGAAGTGGCTGACCACGAGAAGTCCTATCGTGGGATGTATTCATTTCTGCGTATGGTGGATTTTCAGCTGGATTGAGGCGGTTTGGTGACCGCAGTCATTTTAACTGGACAAATTGCTGCAGAATGGTGCATTCAAATTGGAATTTGGTATAGGAAGCAGATGCTTTGGTTGAAACGCCTGAGCTTGTCTCTGACATTTGACACCGTCATCACTGGTCGTGATGACGTGGTACCATATTGGGGAGCTTGATGTTCTGCTGGTGATTCACCTTTATTGCTGTGATTGGTTATGGTGCCCATTCTCATCTATGGGAGATGGTTTTGGACACCAGCCCTATTGCGATTGGAACAATTGGTTAGCCCTATTGCGATTGGAACAATTGGTTTGCATCGCGCGATTCTTTATCTGCCAGATAGTGCCTGGCCCATGCTGGGGCGGAAATTTCGGAAAAAAAAAGGGATGTTTTCGAGATGCAGAAGCAACCAAATGTTAAAGTTGGGAAGCGCACCAACGAATGAGCAAATGTTTGTTGAGATGCCAACGAAAGGAAATCAAAGAATCCATGAACAACTGAGTGAATGAAACAATGAACCAATGAGTCGATGAATCAATGAGCCAATGAGTGGAAGAATCAATGAATCGATGAAGGAACGAAACAATAAATCAATGAATCAGACGATGAATCAATCAATCAATCAATGAGCCAAGGAATCAGTGAATCAATGAAGCAATGAAGCAATGAAACCATGAATCAAAGAGTGGGTGAAGTAGCAAATCGATGAATCAATGAGTCAGTGAAGCAATGCAGCAATGAATCATTGACCCATGCAAAGAATCAATGAATCAGCGGATCAGCAAATCAGTCAATCAATGAAGCACTGAATCAAGGAATCACTGATTCAATGAACCAAGGATTTAATGAATCAGTGAATCAATGAAACAACCAATCGATGAATCAATGAATCAGTGAACCAATGAATCTACGAATCAATGAATCTGTGGATCAAGAAACAGTTGCCAGACGTTTTGAAGGCAAGTCTAGGGGCAACAAAAATCAGAGTCACAAATCGGGGAAAGTGGAAAAACCACAGCGAAAACGTGAAGCGCGTGTCAATTTGTGACTTGGGAATCTGAACCCTCAATGTTCTGAACAAAGTTTTGAATTTGAGACGTAGGTTTATTTGAACAACTAAACTTTTGGTAGTCTGATTGAACATTTTTTTTTCACATGAAATATTGTACGTGTGTTTTCTTCTGACTGGGAGATGGTAGTTTTAACGCACTCGATCTCAAGTTTTTGGTTGGTGGCGTTGGGATCATTGTGAAGGTCGCTATGGCAAGGGGTGATGGCTGCAATGTACTTGTTGTGATGATCATTGTGACGATCTAACGATAGGATGAACTGTTGGATGAATTCGAAAACATGATGCTTTCCAGGTTTCCAGGGCGAAACCAGTCTCTGCCTTCGCATTGGTGCAAGGTATTGGTTTATTTTTCGTTTTGTTTTTAGTGGTCGCGGTTTTGAAACCAACATAGTATCGGAACAAAAAAAAATGTCGAATCCCAGTTTCTGCGTACACAAATTTGGCTAAGTCCCATATCATGGTGTGCATTTCATCATCACTTGGTCAAAATTATATCAAAACTCAAAATTTTGGACTTCCCAAAACTTTGCAATCGACCTGGCATACATTCGCAGCTTTGCTCAGATTTCATGAGTGCACAGCAAAGTGAGAACAAGTGGCCAGGTCGTTCAAATGATAGACTCTGATGGACACGGATGGATGGTTTTACACAACCAGTTCAACATGTCACACACCGGCCAGTCAGAGGAATTCCACGGGGGCAATTGCACGCAGCAAATTCAGACCATGGCGAAAGATGTCAGGACTGGGTCACTGTCATGGGTGTAGGAACAAATATGTATTACTGTATTATTATTTATTGTTGTTAGAACATCAATATGTACATATCATTACCCACGGGTTTTGAATTTTTATCATGTAACGATCCCAACACAAGAAAAACACCCATTGGCGTTTGTTATCGGGTTCTGTGCTTCCCATATTTCGTTTGAGGGAACAGTTGGAGGAACCCCTAGATTTGGATGGTAAAATTGTCACATTTTCCGCCGTAAATTTTTCCTCAGCCCAATCCATTGTCACATCCCCCGATGCTGAAAATTTTATTGGAAACAAAAGGGACTGGGTTCCGAGAAATATGCATCTTTGGATTTGTCGACATTTGTCTGAACATTGTTTTCCGGAAAACCCTCAAATCCAATGTGTTATATCATATCAATTTATATCATCATTTTTCCCATAAAAAAACCGCAGTGCTCCCCCTTTTTTTGACCTCTTTGTAGCCCACCGGGCCCCGCAATTCCTTCGCGAAGGAATCCCGAATTTTGGAACAAATTTATGCAGCGGCCAGAGGCCAGTTTCGCAGCCGTGGTTTGTTGGAAACTTGGTGGTTTGGGCTGCCTGTGGGTAAGACAATGCCATAACCATCCATAACTCACCCAGTTGGGAATGGTTTATACCACCATATACCACCTATAAATGGTGATTACTGGGGGATGGTCTATTTTTGTTTTACTCACGTTACTTGAAACCACGAAAAAAAACGAAGTCCAACTCCAATTCTGGTCAATTGAAGCATTTCTATTTTTTTTGGTGTTACCAGAAGAGTGGCCAAATTTTTTCCCCGTTGGACTTCAACCTCGATGGCCCCATAGCTGCTCTTCAGGTGCAAGCTGCGATGCGCTCGAAACTGAAATACGAAAGCGCTGCTGAGGCGCCATGTTTTTCTTGAGCCAGGCAGATGATTCTCCCCACTCTCCCATTATATCACCATGATATTCCCCACATTTCCCCATGATCTCCGCATATCTCGGTATGAGGGAAGTGAGGAAAACCTCGTCCCAGGCAGCGCAGAGAACCAAGCTGGACAAACTGGAAAGAAAGCAGAGAAGGTCCGGGCGCAACCAGCGCTGGTTGAGGACAGTTTTCATCCCGAGAACCATCGGGGTGTCAGGGGATATCTAAACCAGAGATTTTCATGGGATTTGAGAATTTGAGATCCGGAAATGGGAGAAAAATATGGAGAAATGGGGGATTTTGCAACACATTGGGGTATCAACATGTATCAACCATGGGAAAAACTCAGCGAAACCTCTGGGGATAACCATGAATCGAGCATCAAAAACTGGTCTGGGAAAGTCCACATGATAACTTGGGGTTGTTAACGCGACAGAAAGCTTCTTTGCTTGGCTTCCAAGAGCTACAAAAATCGCAGTTCAACGGGACAGTTCCCGCATTTCGAGAAGCGGTGGATGATTCATCCTGGTGGTGATGACTTCATGGGGATGATCCGTAGATTTTTGGTGGTGATGTTTTTCTGGAAAACAGAAAAACCCAATTTTTATGGTGGGGATTATGAAACATCAAATTAAGTATTATACAGTACTACATTTTTGCACATCATGATGAATTTGATTCATCATCCGCTGCTGTACATTTTTGGATTCGGGATCATCATCTTCATCCATGAATCCATGGTGGTGGTCCCCATGAATCACCAGAAAAATTCATCACGCGAGGTACGAGATCATGGATGAGTTGATGAAATGCGCGACCAACATCAAGCACCTCATTTCTCCAATGTTCCGGTGCCCCAAGATGTTGGAAGTCCGGTGGTTCCGAAGAGGTGTCCGGTGACGAAAAAAAAGGATGTCCGATGTCAAAGTTTTCCACTGGTTGATGGTTGATATTTGGACATCTTTGGGTTCTTCTAAGCTGTTGAAAAGGGATCATTCAATCCACTATTGGAATAGCTACAAGCCACTAGAGCCAGTTCGCATCCAGATTCGAGCCATGCTGCTCATTTGGAACCGAGATTTTGAACTTCTTCCAGCTGAGACGTTTCAGAAACGGCCTGGACATTCATCCAATATCCGGCTGTTGCAAACAGATTTCTGGTGTGAGCTACAGGTACAAAATCACGCAACAGTACCTTTGGAAGGCCGGGTCACGTGATGCTGGCGGGAGTGCGGAAGTCTCAAGCTGACTTTCTTTTAGGGTGGAGCAACTGAGTCACTTCCAAGCGCCTGGAAACTTGTGAGCCGACATCAATTCGTTCAAGTTATTGAAATTCATTTCCAGTTACCCTCTGGTAAACTAACATAACTATTGAAAATCACCATTTTTAATGGGAAAATCCACTATCAATGGCCATTTTCAGTAGCTATGCTAGTTTACCAGAGGCTATCCTATTGTTATCCTACAAAAAATCGGCGGTTTTTGATACTGAGCCACTGGAATTCTGGGACCAGAACTGTGGCTGACCAAATTCCTGGCTGAATCTCAGGTACTGTGTGAAGCTCGAAAAGAAGGGATTCTTTTCTGCGACAAGTTACGGTGCGCCATGGTGGGTGGAAACTGTGGCATATCACCAGCAAACATTGTGGAAGAATACTGTAAGGCACTGTAAGGATGTTCAACAAAATCAGACATGCTGATTTGGAGCTTGATTACGGCTTGTGACTCTGCACCATTTTGCGATTGTAGGATTTGTCACTGGTGTATTCGCGGGTTATTGATCAACCAACGATACGTGTTGGTTTTGCTTAGGTTCATCAGACAAGAAATCGTTACTGCAAAATGAATACATAGCAGTACAGGTCAGCTGGTCAAATATTCCCATTGCCCTAAACAATATTTGATAAAACACCTTGAAATCCTGGTTTAGTGTTGAATCTATTCACTTGGCTGGACCCAGACATTGTTTTGAACATGGGATACCAAGCACATCTTCATGGCAGCCCTTTTAGCAGCTGGCTTTTCTAGCTGCTTTGTAGCTGTACGGCATATCCATACAATGTCGCAGGTTATGAACATTTATGAGTTATGAATCAAAACAGACATGTCAACTAAAAAACTATAGTGACGAATTCACCGCCGTCACTGCGCCAGGCAACCACAGGTTTACCACCGGCTGCAGGCGATTAAGGCCGAGATCACGGCAGGTCCCTATGGAGTGGCCGGCTGGCAAGCTGAAGAAGAGGCCAGCCATCTCCAGTTGATCAGTCCTTTGGTTGGTCCAAAAATCGGTTTGGATTGCCATCCAAACCGGGGGAAACGACGATTTTGCCCAGGCTTTGAAAAATGGGTTGTAAATAGGGAACCATCCTATTTGCCAATCTTCCAATCCTGGAGGTGGTTGGCTAAAATTACTGGGTTTTTCATGGCATAACATGGGGGATGCCCAAATTTATGAGGCCCAGATCAGATTTCCATGAGGTATTGATATGGTTGGCGGCATCCGTTGCTTTTTCTATATTCCATTGTATTCCATATGGTTGGGTATAGGATATATATATATATAATATTATATATATATATATTATATCATATTATACAATATAATATAATAATATATATATATATGTAAGTGATTCTTATGAAGTCCCAGAAAATGGTTGGTTTCATCCCAATTTCTTGTTGCTTCTATCAGTTCGTCCTTGTTAAGTTCTTTTTTGCATGGTGCGTCATGCAAGGTGGTGCCCCTGTTCGTTAGCTAAGTTGGTTTAGTTCACTAGGTTTCCTGGGGTTTAAGGTACTTGCAACTATAGTTCGATGGGTGCCACTAAACCAACTCTTTTCTGAACCTTGCCCCTACCCTACTTCAAATTGGAATGAACACCAACTTAGGATTCCTGGCTTGAACCACCAAGTAGGATGTTTGTAGGTGGAGGAAGATTTGATGGACAAGATGGTGGTGGAAGCCGATTGTATCCCTGGGGGTATCGATGGTGAGGCATGGGTTGGCTCAGATGGGGGTGAGCGAAATGGGTGGAATTTGGATAGGTCCAAATCACCAAAAAGATGCAGACAAATTGTAAATCCGATTCTAAAACAATGATGAATTGAACATTTTCTGAATCTTTTTGGGGGGTTCTTTTTCGGTTATGTAAACAACCCACAACATGGCATAGATCCACGTGCATTCTCCAAGAAAAACCCAGCGGCCATGCCAGGGATCATTGTTTTCTTGCTGCGGTCACCACCATGAACTGGTCCACCAACCACCAACTGGTTGGTCCAACACATTCTTGAACGCTTGAACTGCGGTTGGTACAATCCATATCTTCGTTGGCTCAACCAGCATGAGTTGGTTTTATGCCCCATTTACCAACATGTCTCAATCTTTTGGAGGATCTCCGTGCTTTTGAAGGGTTTTCAGGGTATTTGAGGCATCAAGCCGTCACCATACAGGCACCGGACCGCAAGCAAGTCTTAGATCGACGAGAGATTCAGGCGGGCCATGGGAAAACACCCAAATCTTACGGTTTATCATCGTTCTTCTCATTACCCTCATCATCAAACGTGGCTGGAAAATGCTCTATAAATGAAGGTTTGATCTGTAAATAGCAGATTTAGCAGCAATGTTTGATTACCGGAGGGTCAATGGATTTCAATCAATGGTGAATTTATGAGGATGTTTGATTTTCAGACACATCCACTTTGCACACTTACACCTCTTGTAAATGTGATTTGTAAATGGGATCTCCCCAGATGCTGAAAAAAACACGTTCCGAAGGTCCGATCGGTGCAGGATGCCACCGGGATTCTCCTCTGACATGGCTGAAGCAGATTTTCTGGAAGTCCGGCCACTTTTAACGGGAAACCATGGGAAATGGCCAGGCTTCCAGGTCGTTTAAGACAAACACGTCAGACGTTTAATTCGACGACTGGGATCTTTTTCGCACAGTGCGAGGGTGAGGCTTGTGGACCATGGTATGTATTGGAGAATTTATTACTCACTTACTAACCATCTAGTGAAACGCCCCCACCAAAAAAGAAAGGGATGATTTGGAAACTTTGCTACATGAGATCAGCAGAACAATCCAATTTGGGCACTGAATTTTCCCCCCAAGAGTCTTTGATGTACTGTAAATGGTGAGATTTGCAGTCTTCAAAGATGGAACCTGTGGTTCTCCTATCTGGATATGCCAGGGTTCACTGCGGGCTGCCATTTAATGTAACCAAGTTCTCCCAGCTCGGAAAGCTTCAATCGATAGCGTAGATGGGTCTTGGTGGACTCTGGACCACCTTCATTTGAGGATGGCTCAAGTTTGAGGCCACTAGACGGAGAAACATCAGTTGTTTGAGTCTCAAGTTGTTCTATATTTGTCCTTCCCTTCATTTTGGCCAAAATAGATTATTCAGATGCATACACAAAATACACTTTTTCTTGGGCGTTGTAACTTGTTGGACCCCCGTGTCATCTGCAGGGCGTCCTCGATTTTGGGCAGAAGATCAAGACGGAAGGGAACGAGGTGTGCCCTGGGGGGAGGGCAGTCCAGCTTCACCCCTGACTGGGTCAAGAACGATGCTATCTGCGAACGAAACTGGGTGAGGTTTTGATAGATCTTGCATTCTTGCCAGAACAAACTAGTAAACAGCCACCCAGAAAAAGATAGAACAATTGCTTCCCACTACGGGGGATTGTACTTGTCGATTTTTTTTTGGGTACTAGACTTAGCCACCTTTTTGTTGGTGCCTGAGTTCTGTTGACCAACAACATCTAGATCCGCTCCAGGAAACCTACTAGCTAGTCATTTCGGTCCATCTTTTTGACCACCCCTTTGGGTGTGTCAGACCTGCGGTTGGTGGCCATTTTTCATGGGGAATATGGTTAGAATGATTAGAATCAACCAGTGGATCGGGGTGTTTTCCCGTTACTCCCCACTATTTTCAATCCTTTCCGAGTCTAACCCATCATTTCCCATTGACATAGGATTTCCATTACAACCCCTCACTTTTTCCATGGATTTTTTCCCACGGGATAAAACGCCCACTTCCTCTAACAACAATATCGGAGGCCTTCCTGAACGAGAATTGGGAAGGAGCTCTTACCAGGCGACTTTTCCAGGGAACGAGTTCTTTTTCTTTAAATTGGTGGATGTCAATGGTGGTATTGGACCCGAATAACTCGGTTTTTGAGTTACTGGTAGGCCAGAAGATGATTTAGCGTTTTCAAAAACTGGTGATTTCCATTTTTTTTTTATAGGAACCAAATTGGAAGAGTATGGGCCTTATTTTTCTATGCAATCAGGGATATGATGAAAAATATCATGGAGCGGAGAGCCGAGCGGCATGCACATTCCCCAGGCCCAATGGAGAGCTTTTTGGAACTACTTGGAGGGCTACCCAAGCACATGCATTAGGGCGAATTTTTAAGGATTTTAAAGGTATGTATCATGTACCAACAACGAGGAGCAACTGCTTTTGATACCTGGGATTCGTTGGTTCCGAGCATGGGTTGCTGGTGCCTGCGTTTCTTCGATGGGAGCGGGTGACTAGAAAAGTGCAAAAGAGGATCATCCCATTTCATAACTAGCTAGTAACCGTAGTTATAACTATCCTTATATATGTATGTATACACTTAGGGCACTGACCAACCAGGGTTGTTCAAGCAACCAGGGTTGTTAACCAGTTGCGATCCGTGGGATCCTCCAAGTTTGCGAACTGGAAGCCATGGCCCTAATCGAAATAGATGGTTTACCTATAACTTCATAGCATGGTGATTTTCTATAATTAGCTATGTAAGAAATTACCAGAGGGTATATCCCCATGATTTCTGCATGAGTTTTCCCTTAGTATTTCCCTGTTTAGTTCGATGATTTTGCCATGAACAATAGCTACCATACTTTTCCCAGAAAATCCCATGCTTTCCCATCAAAATCTTCCAACATTTCCAAAAGAAAAATCCCGAGCTCCCCAGTTGAAACGAGCCATTTATCGTCACCCCGATTTGAGGTACTGCCAAGGAGACGAAATGCTGAAGAACTTTGCCGCCGAGCCCCATCTCGACAAGGAAAACAAGGCGCGACGCGACGAAAACGGACCCGTGGTTGATCCCCTGGGGGGCTGAACATCGCTGGGATTTCATAGATTTCTCTGGCATAAAACCGCTGGGTTTTGATGACTTTTCTTGGTTTTTTTTGGGATGATTGATGACATGACGTGGTGATTTTACTCCACTGTTTTGTCATATGGAACCCAAGAACCGGGTGTGAAAACTTACCCGAGACCCCAGGGATTTTTCGTGTACAGGATGATCTCACAAAGTGAGGATTCCAATTACTCTGTGGTGTAGAGATCACAACCCCTGTTGGTTGATGATTACAGGGGATTACACTAACCAACATTTGGGGAAGATCACAATCCATTAAGGGAATCCCTGTCAACCAACCAAGTTTTTCTGAATTCCTCTTTTCGGATTTTGCTGATAGGTCAGCCCCCGTCTTACCATCCCCGAAAAACTAACAGTTGGACCCGAAGGGACTCCTCACTGTTTCAGTTGTTTATCTCCAACTCTTGGCAGGGTCGTGCTGTGAAAATTGGAGGGACTGAAACTCACATTTTTTTTTTTCATGGGTTAGCCTCCGGTAATCAAACATGGCATGAGTTTGCCACTAAAACCTGGATTTTTTTAAAGATTTTGCATCAAGCCATGATGACCAGAGGGTTTGCCAATGCAAAACCACCAAAACCTCAGCTCCAAAACCAGGAATTGAAGACGATGCACCGCCAGTGCTTGAACAACAAGGCTTGGCTTCCGATGGGATCATCCATAGGAAAATTTGGGCAAAAAGTCCATGGTTTTCCCGCAAGGAAAAAGACCATAAAATTCGACCGGAAAAATTGCACTGCAAATCGACATCAAATCCCACATCTATGCTCCGCGTTTCACTCACTGACATGTTGCTGATTGGTGGCTTTCAAATTTGGACCCAAAAAGTGAAGGAAAACATCTACAAATAGGGCATTTCAACGAATTTTACCTCAGTTTTGTCATGTGATTTTCCGTGTTTTTTTCTGCACCCCCAAAAGATCTCTATCTTGGAGCATTTGGAACATGGAACCAAGAGATGTCTGCAAAAGAGCTCTTAGATCAGCGGAAAGTTGATAAATGCCACTGTCTCATCATCCCCAAATCATGGCTCTTGGGTCAGATTTCACCCCAAAACCATCGAACTGGGAACCTATCTAGCTGAGACAATTGTTCAAAAACATCTCTGCTGATTGCTAGGGGACTTGTCGAAAAGGTGGTTTTGGCCAACAATTCATATCTCTCTATTATACATCCCTGTCATATTTTATATCCATATTATATCACATATCTATATCTATATATATATATATTATTTTTAATATTTATCCCATTCAATTCCATCCCATTAATTGGCTCAGGTGATGATCGTTGACTACGAAAATGGACCATTTCCCATGAAATGTTCCACAAAAAACACGATTCATTCCTATCAAGTCGCCATTCTTGCTCGTCAATCCCCATGAAACCACAATTATCACAGGGTATATCCCCATGAAATCAGCCTTTTTGATGGTTCATCTCTTGCATTTTGTGGGCAAACTATGGTCAACTCCCAATAAGATCCAGTTATAAATCCTAGGAAATCCGAATCAACCACCATGGAACCCCCATGAACTCAGCATTTTTCATGGTTCCCAGGCCAATGCTGCCCTGCAGATGGACCAGTGGCAGACGGCGCTGCGGGCGCCCGGCGGCTAAGATGGGGGAACTTTTGGGATATCCATTAAGGATTTTGGTTGGGCTTCATGGGATTTCATGGGATTTCAATGGGATTTCAATGGGATTTCAATGGGATTTCATGGGATTTCATGGGATTTCGTGGGATTTCATGGGATTTCAATGGGATTTCATGGGATTTTGGATGCTCTGTTCGGAACAACATGGGGGATTTCAGCAACGAAATGGTGGTTTAAGCAGCAACTCACTTGGGATATCATGAACAAAAATGGATACCCCATAGTTTTTTCTAAGTTGGTGAAGATACCATCATTGTACTGCGGTTTATGGTGATTACAAGATATTACAAGTATAGTTAGATGGGGTTTTGCTAAACCAACAGCAAAACGCCAAACGGGGCAGGGGGCTTTAAGGGCACCAGCCGGAATATTAAGAAAATGGAGGATTTCACCAACATGGTGATATCAATGAGCAACAACGAACAGCAATTTGGCACCAAAAAATATCTTTAGAACAAGAAGAACAAGAAGAACAACAGGGATTCAACAACTCGTCATTTCGCCGAAAACCCTGCCATCCCTAGATGAAGAGCTTTTCTCTTTCGTCAGCGAAGAATGTGGTGGCCACATGTCGCAACTTCCAAGAAAACGACCTTGAAGGAACCTGTTCAATGGTTTGTTCAGATATACAAAATGGAGGTACCAGGTAGCGTGTCATTTTACAGGCAATATTTTGAAGGGATCTTCCCTGACCAGTTGGCTCCAAATCTCACTGGGCTCGCAGCTTCTGGGACGACCATTTTGGCTTACTTAGCCGCTGTGGTTAGCTTGTCTCCCATTTCTTTTTATCATGTATAACTTGCTCAAAAATCATGTGACTAAACAGTTGGCTCCATGAGTATTGGTGGTCATCTCTCAATTGAATTGCTGAAACATGTTTTTTCCTCCTGATTTTCTGGCTTCCCACTTATTGGGAGCAAACAGAAACATAGTTTTGATCTGCAATCCTTCCCGCTTCAGCCCCTTCTTGGATCCGTGGTCAGTTAGTTCAGGACCGCAAGACCTTGTCTGAACATATCCACTTCAGATGGCCGTTTCACTTGTTTTGTGGGCTCCCAAAGTGCAAAAATGGCAACTGGTTCCATTCATTTTTTGCTACTCACACCATCTCACCCAAGGGCCGAATCGGCCTTGAAGCTGAAGATGGACGATGAGAAGGCACAGTTGGTTGCATAGGCATGAGTGAACATCTCGATACTTTTCTCTTATGGAACTTTTAGATACTTTTAGTGATTATATGTATATATACTGTATATATATAATTATATAAGTTTTTTGTTTGTTTTTCTTCTGGTCCCCACGTTTTTCTTCCGGTCCCCATCAACCAATTTTCATAGGACCTATTGCATTTACCAGGGTTTAAAGTCACATTTTATACCCCGAAATTGGGTATTGGTCGATTCCTCACATGGGGTCCAAAGGTATGAGGTATGGAGCTCAATTTTTTCCACCCAATTTTCTTAGGGCAATCTCAAATGGGCGTTTCAAAGAGGGTACAAGGTGGAAGGGAAGAATGAAGTGCTGTATCCATCTGTATCCTCTGGTTTCATCCAACATGACTGGAATCCTCCTCTTGTTTCATTCAGAAGGGTGATGGTTTCCCATCAACGACAGTCAAGCATCGGTAACCTTTTGCACCCACGGCTTGTTGGTGTTTTCAGGACCTAGACTTGTCATGAAACATATTTTGGGGAGTGAAATTCCCGATCTTTTCTTGTGAAATTGCCATTTTTTAAATGGTTTCTGGTTTCCGTTTACCCCCCCAAGATGTTTTAGAAGCCCACAAGATGTTTTTTTTTTTCCACAAACAAAATCTGTGCAATTTCTTGATCAAAGAGACGAATTCGTGACCTCGATTGACTGCTGAATTTTTCCGATGTTCCACTCGATTTTTTTTCGAAAAGGCACTCTTCCGGAAGGCACAAGCTCTGGAAGGTCGCAAGCCTGGAGAGATCAGGAGCATGGGGATCTACAGAAAAAATATGATGTGAATCCATGGTATTTTTCTCGTTTTTACCATGATGAAAACATGAATGATTTGATTTGATATATATATTTTTTTATCTTGATTTAGCTACTATCTTTATTTATTGATACTATCCTGCAGGTAGCTTTATTGATATCATGATCTCCGCGTCGGCGACATGCTCAGGTCTAGGACGGACTGATGAGGCATCAGGGTCTTCACGGAGTGGTGGGTTTTTGTTTGGACCACAAAACATAGCTACCCCTCTGGTACATTTAACATAGACCTGAACATCAGCAATTTTTAGATATTTTGAGTGGAAACTACATTTCTAACCCCTATCTACCAGGGTCTATTGTTGATCTACTGGAGGGTATTTAGGCTATTTAGTGGAAAATTTGGAGGATTATCAACACTTTATGGGGATATGATGGGATACTCGGGGAGTAATTTATGGACTCATGGTGGTATTTAGAATATTTAGGGATTTACAGAATGATTTACACATCATTCTATGGGAAGGTAATGGGGATATGATGGGATATTAAGTAGTGGATATAAGACAATCTGCCGATTTTTTCCGTTTGTTTGAATATTAAAATCGATACGCCACAAATGGGTCTGTTATTGGTGGTGCCACAGTATCATTCATTGTCATTAAACATCTACCATATCAGATATGTTAGGGATTTGACATTTATCCTTTCACAGATTTAAGATTGAGAAACACACACATTTGGCTCTTGTCACCAGTCATTTACCATTGACATTCCTATCATATACAGTATCGGTGCTATCATCATGATTTATTGTCACCAGCTGTTATTACCTGGTGGTACTCACGAGGGTCACAGTGGGTGTCCAAATTGATGTGACACATACGGCTGCCCCACTGTTTCAAGAAACAAGCCCTAGAACACTGGGGAACAATGAGACTGCCTAATACCACTCCCCCCAATTAAAATAGACCCTGCCAAATATACGCAGTTGGGTGCAGTTGGGGTTAGTACTGGTTATAAAAACGCGGCAAAATAATAACCTTCATACGTTGGGATAGAACCCTTATATCTATAGAAAAATATCCACTTCTAAGCGGAACTGCACCGGGAAGTTTTTTTTCGGTTTTTGTAGAGCTGATTCTCGGGGTCCAAGCCCTGTTTCAGGTGACCCGAACAATTGAGGGGTTTATTGAAGGCTTATGAACCACCAACCACTTTTTCAACACGCGGCTTATTTACCATCTACTATTGGTGGGGTTACCTTTTTTCTGGGGTTTAATCCCCATGACTAACTGACTAACCATCCCAACATGCGGAGGATTTCGCAGTGACAAAACAAAGCGCTTTGCTTTGACAATCCACCTTTTTTGGGGCCCAAAACTGATGTGATTTGAGGAGGAACTACAGTTTGCTTGGTCTTTTACCCTCTGGTGAACTAACGTAACTATGGAAAATCACCATTTTTGATGGGAAAACTCACTATAAATGGCCATTTTCAATAGCTATGTTAGTTTACCAGAGGGTAAGTGTTTTTTCCCCCATCATATTTTTGGAGAATCCCATGGCATGGGATATGTATCCAACGAGATTCAGCCGCCAAGATGGGGGGGTTCCCCCCGGATCTCAGAGGCCTTGGAAGTATTGGATGAAGTGGAACAGATCGCCGAAGATATGGATGAGGTGGGGAGATTCTCAATGGGGATTCATAGATCTGGGTAAATTTCATCACGACCTCACGTCGCGACCTCGCCCTGGAAATCATGGTTAATAAGGGAAATCATCTCCAAATGAGGCCTTAATTCAGGTTAGTGAAATATTATAATTTACCCAGATAGATTTAAAGCCAATGATAAATCATCACCACAATCGCAACATTTTTTTATGGATATAAACACGGGTGATAACAATCATCCCAAATGGTAGCTTTAGTCTTGGGTTTACAAAACACAATGTTGGGACTTCACCATGAAAACCACGAGGGTTTTTTTTCGCATCGATATCTGCTGGGGACCTGGGGATTTCACAGTTTGCCGTGGAAAATCAGCAAACAAAATAGGTAAATCATGGTAAATCATTGAAGTATTGCTGAGCCATCTATACCATAGCAAGCTCGATGATGAGAGGGAACTGTTTGACTTACGATTTCTAATCCAAGTGTTACATCAAGTCTTTCGAAGGATCAGGAGGCACAGGTGAAGATCCATTTTCAGCTGGAGTTCTTCACAGATATCTGGGTCTGAGAATGGGTTTTTTTCCCCATGGGAAAATGGGGAAAGGATGATCAAACGGCCAATTGTTGGGGCTGTTCCCCTAAATCTTCAGACAAAGCCATGTCATGTGCCGTAAAGATATGGCTAGACTAAGTTGGAGCAACTGTCGGAGTTTAGTCAGTTTTGTCTTCTACAGTATATTTTTTTAAGATGTAGATAGATGTATTATATCAAACAATATTCCATCTTCAGTTGGGTATATATTACTATTGGCATACTGCAACTGGCAGTTCATCTGATCCACCGAACCAGGACTTCAGGGAACAAATCCTGGACGATGTCAAAGAACGACGCGAGGAACCGCTGGGTGTGACGAGTTTGTGGGAACTGGTTGGAGATGATGAGACGACTGTTGAGTTTTAAGTTGGACTTAGTGGGATAATTTTCTTTTGGGACATTTTTTTTTGAGTTGACAAGTTGATTCATTTTTTGAAATCGAATATGGAGCATAGTGGGCATATTGTCCAATGTCATGGAACATTTATGGGATTATTTTGGCTTCAAACCATCAACTTTGGAGATACAATGGGCATTTTATCCCACAACACGGGGATATTTTGTTGGATATGGCTGATGATGAGTTTTTGAGTTTGAAACAGACCTAGGATGCTGTCATATGGTTGTTTTTCTCAGGTCAGATTGATCACTTTCAACGACTTCAAACTTCAAAAAATTAGATGACCTCTGTCAGGTGGGCGACCATCCAGATTTGGGTGGGAATGGAACATAGTGACTAGAGCTAGTAGGTCTATGTAGGTCTACTGTTTGCCAGCTTCAAAACACCATAAACCACCTCTATGTGGGTAAAGATGGTGTTACACCTTGCAGTTATGGCAGTCTGGCAGTCTGGCAGTCTGGTTTCGTAGCGACTTCGGTTTTTCGACCAGTACTACCCTCCGGTGTCATCAGTCACATGCTGAAAATCCCCTCAGCAACAGTTCGATGATTTTCCCAAACAGACACCTCCATTTATAGAGGTTTTCTTCCATGATTTTCCCATGATTTTCCATGATTTTTCCCATGATTTTCCATGTTTTTTTTTTGTTTGATGACCGGGTACTTTTGTGATCTTGCTGGTTCCAGGAGATCAAGGCGATCGAGCACAAGGCTGCCAAGAGCTTCAACAACATGTTCAAAGCTATGGGAGATAAGCAGGTGCCTGGCCTGGAACGGGCCATGGTGGGATGATGATGTGGGATGGATGAAACTGGAATGAAACTGGGATGAAACAGATGTTGACGAATTGCTGGGTAGTTTTTATTGGTTGCCTTCACTCGGTGACTTTGAAGTGACCACATTGTGTCTTCGATGACCACAACAGCCCACTATCCAATTTACTCCCCGGTGTATTGCGAACACAAGAAATAAAAATATGAATCATTCTGAGATACGCCAAATTGTTGCTTATCCTTGCTCATATCCCGATCAACCCCTGCTGGTAATGGGTTCAGAAGCGATTTTGTGCCGGTGAAGTCCATTTGTCTTTTGTGAGTCAACTAGACGACGGATGGCCCGAGAGCGTAGAGGAGCAGGGTCTTCTCTTGTGAGTATGGAGACGCAATATTAGAAACGATATATGAAAGCTGTGTTATAGGCAGTCGAGAAGAGGAGTATCAAGACAAAATAGTGAGAAGTGCAAGACAATAGTTGGCATCGCAAACACTTTTACACACAGACGCTTTTACACAGACGCTTTTACACACAAAGCTTTTACCCACAGAAGCTTTGACACACAGAAGCTTTTACATACAGAAGCTTTTACACACAGAAGCT
>Ga0126342_10007961_pt1 | contig 18948 bp, 15 predicted proteins | sample Cyp1metagenome_FD_92528 | JGI IMG/M metagenome (GOLD analysis project Ga0126342, IMG submission 92528) | Coral microbial communities from Lord Howe Island, Old Settlement Bay, Australia - Cyphastrea 1 metagenome | ecosystem: Host-associated > Invertebrates > Cnidaria > Coral ... | reverse complement strand
TTTTTGGTATATAGATTAACTAGTAGGGATTCTCCAGAAAGAGGTATAATTTCAATAAAATCCTTTCGACATGCAAACGTTCAAATAGTACATAAAGGTCCATCGTACATATATATATATATAGATGTGAGTTGGTCAGTTGGGATACGTAACGGGATCATTTTTACAGAATCGTTCCAGTGGCGGTTGGGTCAATATGTTGGTTTGGTACCCTGAAATCTGATGGCGTAAGCCACAAAAACATCCCTATTCGTTTGGCTAAAAACACCATGTTCAGACACACAAAAGCATCATATTGTTGGCTAAAAACATAATGAATACATAAATACATATACATATAAATAATGTACATATATATATATATACAACTATACACACACCTTTGCATTCACATCTTGGTTGCTTAAATCCCCATATTCACACGATTGGTTTCGCAAATTTCATGTATTGATTGGCTAAATCATCATTGTTGCTAGTGAAACCTTTGATTGCCACAGATATCCCCGAATTGACAAGATTGGACCCCCCAATCCCAATAGTTTCTCATGATTTTCACTCTTCAATTGGTTTCTGTGGGTACCCTCTGGTAAACATACAAAAAAACTGATGGGAAAATCACCATTTTCAATGGGTAAATCCACTATGAATGGCAATGTTCAATAGCTATGTTAGTCATTACCAGAGGGTATCCCCCATGTTCAGAGCCACTTTGATCTTTTCACCTTGAAAAAAGATCGCTGAAAACTACTTATCCCACAAACAAATCAGCTGCCTGGGATCAAACGCACCATGTTTTACAATTTTACAGGTTATATATCACTGGTTGGTGGTTTCAACCCCTCTGAAAAGGGATGATTATTCCCAATATATGGAAAATAAAAAATGTTCCAAACCACCAACCAGATCACCATTGTACATCACCATTGCATCACCATTATATCAGTGTTGTTTTTTTTGTGATTGCACTGTAAATATATGTACTGGAAATATAACATATACAGTACCACCATGTTTTCAGTGATATATTACGCATTATAAACCAGATTACCATTATATCACCATGTTTGTTGGAATGGACACCATCTATACCATAAATATCCGTAAATATCCATAAATCACCATGATAGATGGTGCAATATTCATAAATCTCCCCGTTTTCATTGCGCCATGTCTTCTCAATGCCGCGCCACGCGTGACATCTGGGAAAAACACTGCAGGCCGTCGGGCTCGGCGGCACCAGCGGCGCGGGCGGCATCGGCGGCCCGGTTTCGTCCGGCGGGATCTCCTGAAGGACCAACGTGGAGTCCACGGTGGGTTGTCCACAAGGTCGTGTATAACTCCAATACCTTGGGTTTATAGTAGATATATCTACATATATATATATATCCATAATATATATATATGTATATATACATACAGACACACACACTCACTATATATATATATGTATATATATACAGACACACTATGTATATATATATATAATATAATATATTCTTAATAAATACGGGACCAACTTATAACTGGGCTGCACCACTTTGCAATTGCAACTGGAAATTCCACCGTGTTTAGATCATTTGATTTTCCGTGGGTTCATCTACTGGAGGATCAGCGCAGTTAATTTGGCCCCCCGTTTGCGATAGCCAAGTTGGTTACCTCCAATAACTATCTGGCTGGTGGTTTTCCTGGGAATATCCACTATAAATGGAATATCCACTATCAATGGGAATTTCGGAATATATAAGTATCTGATTGGTGGTATACCTACCCCTCTGAAAAATGATGGAGTTAAAGTCAGTTGGGATGATGACATTCCCAACTGAATGGAACAATAAAAGCCATGTTCCAGACCACCAACCAGCTATTATGATTTCTGATACTTATAATTGGGAGGGGGCACATTGTATTAATCAGAACAAGGGGTAGTGAAATTCCAACTTCGAGGATCATTTCACGGATCGCAACTGGGTCCCATTTTTGCATTGGGTGACTTCACAAACACTAAGCGATGTAAAGTTACGATCTGTGGGGTGATCCTCTAAGTAGATAGTTCAGACCTATCAGCAAAGTTAGTGGGTTAGCTCACACGATTTAATCTAGTAGGGGAAGCAAGGTTAGTCCAGTCATTGCATTGGGGCGAACGAACCCAGCACGATTCCTGGGGTGAACCACCACCTAGGAGGTGGCAAACGCCCGAAAAAAAGAAAAAAAACACTTCGGATATAAGCAGCGTAACTACGATGTGGGCCCCCTAGATAGCTAATTTCGTTTATACTTCCGATAACCATGGTTTATGATATTTACAACTATAGCTAATAGGGCGGTTTATGAATCAAGTTACAACTGGGGGCCCCACCTTGTATAGGGATGTATATAAACTGTATGTATATATATATATATATTGTTGAACTTGTGGAATATATAACCAAAATTAACCAAATAAATATGATACATGTGTTCGTCTGAGATTTCTAAGGGAACCTCCATCCATCCACTAGTGAAGAAAATCATGTTTCCAAACAATGACATGGATTGCGGGTACACCCAATTTTCAGGCACACCCAACTATAGTTCATAGCAAACCCGAAAAGGAATCAAACAAATAGACTGGAGTGAAAATCAATCCTAGAATTGAGTCGTTATTTAAGTTTAAATTATTGTATCTGCTGGGGGTTGCCACAATAAGATGTGAACCTACTGTACTGTGTGAAGTTCAAATGGTTACGAGTACCTAAGATATTGTAGCTAAACTGATATTAATCCCGGATTAACATATGTTGATTCCACGGAAGACCAACAGCTCAGTGGTTCATCAATCTGGGGTTTACATTATCCCGAACAAAAATAATGTGGATACCATTGGATACCACTAAGACAATGTATAGGTTTGTGAAATTCACTAAAAGAATATAAAATATCACAATCTATTCTGTATATTGCTGGTCAAGGTCCACATGTTTATGGTTTACTGATGTTTACTGTACATCCCCAGTTTCTTGATTGGCAACTAAGACAATGGCATGTCCAATTTCCGGCGTTTCCAGTAGAATATCATAGTTAGTCCGAACATCATTTCTGGAGAGTCCAGTTGCACCGATGTTGATCCATGTTCCATTGACCATGGACATGCTTCATCATGCTCCATTCTGATAAATATGATCCATCCGTTCATACCCTCTGGTAAACTAACATAACTATGGGAAATCATCATTTTTAATGGGTAAATCAACTATAAATGGCCATTTTCAATAGCTATGCTAAATTACCAAAGGGTAATCACAGTTAGACAATGTTAGACACACTTTTTGTTCATCGAAAAACACATTTCCCGGAAAATCATAGTTCGTTCACAGTTGAAAGCATTACCCATAGGATCCATGTATGGTATATATGCTAACATTTGGGGTATATTGATGGTAAATGTTACCATATATAGCATACATGGATCCTATGGGTTATGTTCCCTTGATGTATTTGAAACAAACAGTTGATGGATACTGTAAAACCCCAACAAAAACGGTTTTCATCGAACATCATGTGTTCGAATCAAATGAGCAACTCTTCTGTCCTAGAACACTCATGATTTTCCGTCAAATCACAATTTTCCTTCAAACATCATCATTCCACCTGGAAACATCCAGATTTTTCCCACAAAGACACATTTATCCACAGTGTTTCTTCATCCCGGCCCCACTCCAGAAAGTCGCTGGGCCCGTGTGGCTCCCCGCGCCGCGCTGCCAAAAACTCGTCGTCGCAAAAAGCCACGGCTGCAAGGAGGGGCAGGGCGAGGAGAGGTCCTCAGTTGGGCGGGAGATTCATTGAACATTTATGGTGATTTCAATAGGATTTTCATGGAATTTATGATAATTTAAAGGAACTTATGTTTTTTTTGGTGATCTTATGGTGATTTGGAGGGATTTATGGTAATTTCCAAGGAATTGTTGGTTCTTTCAATTGATTTTATGGTGATTTAAGGAACTTATGGTGATTTGAATGAAGACACATGTTGATTTAACCTACAAATCCGGGCTTTGAATGACCAAAATGAGGATTTCACCAACAACATATGGACTTAAACGCGTTTTAATGGTGTCTTCATGAAGTTTCTGGTGACTTACCCTCTGGTAATTTAACATAGCTATGGAAAATGACCCATTTATAGTTGATTTACCTATTAAAGATGGTGATTTTCCATAGCTTTTTGGTGCTTTTTGTATGTTTACCAGAGGGTAAATCAAACAGAATCAGGAGTTCACATGATTTTACCACCAGACTGGTTATTGAATGGTGACTTCATAATTTCATGGTTGTCTATGCTGAGGATTTAACCAACAAGAATGAGGATTTAACCAATCCAAACAACATGAGGATTTAACATTATTCAACCAACAATTCATCCTGATTTGATGGGTGATCTCCATGACAGCCCGGCATGTGTGGTCGACCACTGCCATCGCCGCCGCAACGACGACAACCACTACAAGTACTACCAACACTATGGGGTACAAAACTAACAGTTTGACGGGACTGGAGGTACGTAATAGGTACCCAAAAAAACAATTGTAGGGTATTGTCGATGCCAATGGATGTTGAGATGTGAATTCAACTAACCAGCAATGAATGCGGTTTTCACTGGAACAAATGATTCAATTTTATCCTATGCGGGTTTCTCTTAAACATGGGGATACTTACTCCTAAGTCATGGTAACTTTTGGGAATCTACCCGGCCAAATGGATTACAACTATGACCTTAGGGGAAAAAAGGCAACCCTTGTGCGGGTATACTGGAGATGTAAATGGATATGATGGACAACCAACCAATATGATACAGGTGTGTATCAAAATGGCGGACTGGCACATTTTGGCATGGGGTACCTTATTTTCAGATTCACCAACCAGTAGCATTTGGAGATGTTAGCTAGCTGATCATGGGGATTCAACTTGAACCACCACCCCCAAGAGTGACCCCTTCCAACAAGAGATTCTTCATGAACCCTCATTAGTTTGTGTTGGTTAATAAGTCCTCTATAAACCCACCTTGTGCTCGCCAGTTTTTGCTGCTCGAAGCCTCTCATTTTTGTTCAGGTTTCTTAGGGTTCGGATCCGTGCAAATGATATACTGTATGATATATGATATATGAAAACTACTAATAGCGCATGAGTAGTAAGAATATTAATCATATAAACAATACCCATATTGCAAAATAGCGCAAACAAATCCTAAACATATCTGCCATGTTCGGAATTGCTTACTTCCTACATTACTAAACTGGTAAGCAATATCTAACAGTCCCGGCTAGAGGATGATGCCATTTTTGTTACCGCTTTGATAATATACCATATCTCATTACAATACAACAATGTATACCATTACAGATTAGTATAGTACCAATGTATACCTATTACAGATTAGCATAGTACAATATACAGCTGGTAACAATTACAACTATACATTGGTACTACTAACCTGAAATAAGGTCATTTGGGGATAGTTACCCCTACTAACCATCATTCCCAGGTTTCGGTTGCAGTGAGGTCGTTATAATTTACCCAGAACAATGTTAATCGTTACCAGGTCTACCTAAGACTGCTAGGAATAGCACCATTTCTGCCATTCTTGTGGGGGGAATCCTGCATCATGAAGTTCGCCATCCAAGTCTCTCATCCCAACGTTGGAGTTGCCGAACGCCGTTTTCAGCGTTTTGAGTGGCCGTGGAGTGGTCCCGGAGTGATCCCCACGAAAGGGGAGTGATGTGGATGTTTCATGTATTGTCTTAGATGAAAGACCAACATTCAACAATTATTGATGGGAAAAATTATGGGAAAAATAATGATAGACCTTGATACCAATCTTTTTCTTAATTTGGGGGTATCCGGTTTTTCGCGATAGCCATCAGGCTGAACCGTACCTGAAATTTTTGGTTATCTTGGGGAAGGTTGTCCTCACCATTTCTGTCAATCTGATGCTTCTCTTGGTCGGTCTGAGTTCGGCTCTTCCTTGTCTCGCAATTTTGAGTTGGATGCTCCATAAATTCGCCATAAAACATAGCTCATGTTCCTGGAAATCAGTGATGTTCCACATCTATGTTGGTTTACCCCAAGCCCTAGGGCAAACATAAGTTCAGCAACCTTCCCTTTTTCAGTTTTATCTGAGGAGGATCCTCACTAGGCAAGGAGTGCGAAGTCTTTCCGCAGTCCCCTGGGCCAAAGCAACAAAGTCCATGCTGGTCATGTTGAGCCACCCGTCCCAGAAGCTGTATCCATCATATGCTAAGCTGGATTTCCTATGCATATCATGGAATTATATATATATAAAAATAATTATATATACATATGTACAGGTATATATATATATACATACATATATGCAGATATTGTGCAGGTGATGTATATATATATATATATACATGTATTTATTTATATATATACAGTATATATACGTGTGTCAGTGTATATCTTATGAAATCTTATAATCTGCGATTCCCCTTCCAATCACCGATCAAATCACAGAGGTCTGGTGAGCACAGCGATTTATCAATTTGAAGCCCTTGGTGCCGGCGGTACCAATTCGTTTTGGAGTCACGGCCAATAATATGCCAAACATGAAGCATCAATGAACCACCTCCAACCATTGTTCAGTGAACATGCCATTCTGTCATTGTTCAACATGTCAGTGCTAAACAGACTTTTGTGATTGTGTGATTGATTTTGTATGGTGAGCTCTGGTCAATGAAAGGTAAGATGCACACTCAGATATTCATCAGGTCGCCAAAGACCCATAGAGTAACAGTCAGTAGTCAACGACTGTTTTTTTTTTTTAAGTATTTGTGATGAGGCAAAGGCCTTGGTACTTGCTAGATCATTTCACCCGAACACGGAGCTTGACCGTGCCCAAGCATACATCATGATACATGATACATCTCCTGGTTGGTGGTTTTAACCATCTTGAAAAATATTAGTCAATGGGAAGGATTATCCCATATATTACGGAAAAATGTTTGAAACCACCAACCAGATATAGGATTGAACATATGGGAAATTTGTCCACTATAAATGGACATTTTCAATAGCTATGTAAACGTTTACCAGAGGGTATACACTGCGTTTGTCTTTAAACGCCTTTCCCCCATAACCAACCACGTGTGGATCCCGGACCCCGCACCGGATCGAACTCAGGTGGCTTCTGACTTTGCAAGGACGCCAAGTAGAGAACAATGATGGACAGGATGCCCCACACTGAGCGGGAGCCGATGGACATTGTAGATGGCCAAGCTACTTAACGATGATTAATCTGTATGGAATTCCATGTCATTTCCATCGCTACACCAAATTACCAGGAGGTCAGTGAATGAATAGTAACTTAGATGGACATCAGCATGTCAACTCTTCTTGGAACTTTCAACTGTTTCGTGAGGAAATATTGGGGAATTTATTTATTGAACAAAGAAGAGCCAGCAATGGATTGAGTGGCGACCAAATGTTGATGTGGTAGTTGTTACTAGCATGACAGCATGCGTTGACAAGACAGGTTTCACCATGGCATGATTTAGTTCTTTATATGCAATTGTCGTGCCTAAAATAGGCAAACTTGAATGTTCCGCCAAGCTCATTTTGGGAATGATTCCACAACATATCCCCACGTTAAGTATGCAAAGCGAGCAACGAAGATATGCGACATGATCACGAGAAGCTGACATACCCTGGAAACATCCTGATAGCAGGACACATCTGATGTCAATATTTTGCAGTGAGCCCTAACACACGAGAACACCCAATCTGAATGTGTATATTGGGATCGTTTTTGCGAAACATTTTGGTAAACGTTCCTCATGCATATCATGTGAATGATATCCCAAAAGAGTCTGGGACCCATATTATGTGGGGGACTGAGGTCCGAATTTTGGATTCTTCATGGGCGAAAACTCGCTGTGTGCAGGTAGTGAATGCCAACAATTGCCCAACCTGTGGTGAAGTATTTTAAGTATATTGAAGTATCTAGGATGATTGTGATGATTGCATGTCATGTTTTTGTATGCAAAGGAAGTTGTACTTATCTACTACACAACTGAGTAGTATCACGGCAATGATGAAACATGCATCACCAACAGACTGATCCTAGGACATGATGTATCTAATTTCTAAGCTCAGATTCCCCGTTTCACACATAGTTCCCAGTGGGGATATCTCCTAAACACAGCAAATTTATGGTCTAGAGACCCTCAAAGGTAGAAAAACAACATCAAATCCCCATTATATTCCCATGATATCCCCAATTATGAATACCCTTTGGTAAACGTTTACATAGCTATTGAAAATGGCCATTTACAGTGGATAACTAAAATATTGGTAAGTTAGTAGTAGTTAGTTTAGTATATCTTTTTGTGGGGCCCCGCTACAAACAGTCAAACCACCAAGGTTCCGAAGTTCTGGGCATCCCAACTGAGGCCAACGATCACGCCAGCATCGATGATGGCCCGATAGGGGTTGTCCAACTGCTTCACGCCTGGAAAACGTGGCAAAAAACATGGGGGTAACCATCGATCTCTTGGGGTCATTTTTCTTGCATTTCTCGAATTATGATCTTATTGTGGTTTTAACCATCTTGAAAAATATGAGTTCGTCAATGGGAAGGATGACATCCCATATATTATGGAAAATAAAACATGTTTGAAACCACCAACCAGTGATGTACTTATACAGCTCTTTTGCTATATCCAAACATCCGAACTTTCGGTGTTCACCCTCATGTCGCGGCTAGCCTCAGAACCTTATTTCTATATATTTTGGCGGCATATCTTGCTACCATCTGGTTATTTAACATAGTCATGGAAAATCCACCCATTTTCAATAGGTGAACCATCTATTTCTATGGGCCATCACCATGGCAAACTGTTAGTCATAACCAGATGCTACATGTAGGACTAAGAATCCACCCAGTCAACATCGATGGCTCCATCATTTTTGCAGCATTGCATCCCAATCTTGCGAGGAAAACCGACGGTTCGAGAAGGTTTACCAAGGTCATCACCTTTTGGTTAGTCAACCCCCTTATATACATTTATATACTATGGCAAAGCAGAGAAAAACCTCAAGCTCGGAGATTTGAACACGTCAAATGCACATGAATGATCATCAAATGTACTGAAGATCACCAGATTTTAGACATCCGGTTTCCACACCATTCACCACCCGGTTTCCACATGTTTTTTCAGGGTCAAGTCCCTACCCATTCAGTCGGTTGACCCATTCATATCGCCCGGAGATCATAAAGTTGTCCATATATCCCCGTTGTATCTCCAGTGTACCCTTATTATATCACCATTTTGGTTGGTTAAGATTCCAAAACTCCAGCTAATCGACCCATTTAAATTCGAATTGTGCCTGGTTATATCACCACTTTTGTTACTTCCCGTATCTTCCCGTCTGGTTATTTTAACACAGCTATAGAAAATCACCCTTTTAAATAGGTAGATAATCTATGCAATGGCAATTTCCAATAGCTATGGCAGTATATGTTCAATTACCAGAGGGTATTACTGAATATCCCCAGTTTTGTTGCTTTATTCCGAGTCAACCCGTGAAGTGTCCATTCACCCGGCGTCCTATGACCACGGCGAAGATCACGGTGGTGACCTGTGTTGCGCACTGACAGCGACCGCAAAGATCAAGCAAATTACTTGTGTTTTACCAGGAAACTGATGGTTGATCGCCCTGGCAAAAAAATGTGCTTTTTATACGCAGCAAAATCCGTCAAACACGAATATTAAACCCTTATAAGCCCATAAACCTTGTTTTTTAATCGTAATCATGGGGGATTACCTGACAACCCATTTAAAAACGGCATCAGCAAAAACGTACAATGTCATGCTCTTTGTTACCCCCAAAAGACTGAGAAACAACGAGACTGGCATCCGAGAGAAGGGTTTTTCGATGCTGGAGAGAACGGCATCCGCATGGCCGCATGGGGGCGCTGGACGCTCGGGCTGAGCAGGTTTTTTTCGTGTCAATGCGAAACTTTATCTGGTTGGTGGTTTTAACCATCTTGAAACATATTAGTCAATGGGAAGGATGACATCCCATATATGAAATGGAAAATAAAAAAATGTTCCAAACCACCAACCAGTTATGAATTATTACTAACGGATGCTTGTTTCATGTTCTGCGAAGTTGTTAGATATATACACAATCATTGTTACATATCTAACATCCTGAATCTCATTCGCATATCACCAGATTACAGCAGCTATGTGAGATTTGTTGTTCTAGAAAATGGCATCCATACAATGAACGTACAGAAAGATCAGAAAGTGGTTAGAAAATAGGAGAAAGTCGGCTTGATCAAGGCTTGATCGCAGATCGCACCATCCAGGGTTTCCTGGTTTTTCATCCCACTGGCCATACAACAGTTTTTGCGTCCAAAATTTTGGGGAATCCCCCTTTTGGTAGGCGAAGAAATAGGGTTAAGTGACTTAAGTCTCTATTTTCTTTGATTAAATTATGACAAGTTTTTTTTGCCTGGATCAAATTCACTTTAGTTTTTTGTTGTAATCCAATGTGTTTCATTAACTCCAAGATATCGGTTAGTTGCAATCCCATGTCTTTTGCTTAAGTTTCATTTTTTCTTTCTTGCAACCCCATGTTTTTGCTTATGTAACCCCAGTGTTATCCCCAGGGATCAGAGGATTCTAGATTCAAATCCCAACGTTTTATTCTCAAGTTTTGATAGTTGCAAATGCAAATTCCCAATATTCCGCAATGTTAAATCCCACACTTTGGGGGAACATCGCAATTAGTTAGTGGTTAGCAAACCATACATGTGTGGGCGCATATTCTAAATAGAACTGGGTTATGAAACGGCTCTTGCCCACTCACCAACTGGAATGCACATCCAATTTTCATTTGCCATATATATTCACTTCTTCACCATATACATCCAAACAAAAAAACGATTTCATTAGCCACTTATACCCACTTAACTGTAGTTTGCCCGTGTTCACCGAAAAAAAAAAAACACATTGTTTCCTCATCCTGGGCCGCCCAGGAACCGCCCAGCTGGTGATGACTCGCTTGTCGGTGCCGTGGAAGTAGCCGATGCAGAAGGCGGGCTTGGTGCCGTGCCGGAGTAGCTAGGTGATGAAGGAAGTTGATGGACAAGGGTACAGATCATTAATATCTATGTAGGTATCCACTACAAATGGAGGTTTTAACGGGATTATCCACTATAAATGGAATATCCACTATGAATGGGAATTTCGGAATATATATCTATCTGGTTGGTGGCATACCTACCCCTCTGAAAAATATGAAAGTCAGTTGGGATATGCTGGGATGATTATTCCCAAGATATGGGAAAATAAAAAATGTTCCAAACCACCAACCAGCTATGTAGGTATTCATACATGCATGTAATTTTACATTTTCAATGTTTCATCTCTATTTTTATCTATCAGGTTTGGACAATTTCCTCGTTGACTGGGGGGTCCATCAAAATAAAGACAGCAACGGTTGTCAACCACTGATATAGTGGCAAAAAAGATAGAACAACTGACAACCGTTCAAACTACTTTGATGGTGTTTTGCTTTTCTATCCCTTTCGAGCCTTTTTATGTATATTTATCCGTATTGTTTGAATATGTGAACCGTTGAGATATATTCAGTTCCACCTGCAACATATGATACATACATTCATGTATGTGTAAAGTATCCTATATTATCATATACTGTATACGTAGTTGTATGACATCAACAAAAAACATATTGCATTATGTACACGTATACCTACACCGCATCGACAACCCGCATGTTTTACATACCAGTACTGGACCGAGCCAAAAATGATGGTGATAGCCTACATAACTTCCACCCAAAAACCGGGTTGTGATTCTGGATCACAAATGCAAGGCATGGCAATAGTAGCATAACACCTTTAATACAGCATAAATGGGAGTGTACCACCAAAAAAAAGTGGGGAAACGATGGAGTATGAGAGATTTAGTGTTACAACCAGAATCAAATGGATTGTTGTGTGGGAAATAAGACTGTGGGACGCCAATCCAAAATGTCAACTCAGCTCGGCCAGGTACCTGTCAATTGAAAGGCCCAAGTCTTTGCACTTGCATTGGGTCAACATTGGATGCCACAAAAACTTATAAAAGTAGATGGTTCCATGATGGAATGTGAAAAATAATTCAAACTCATTTCAAACTCATCAAAGCGAGTCAAAACCACTGGTTTCAATTTTTGACCCATATCAATCCAAATATCTTGGTGTGATCAGGCAACGAGTCTTGGTCCCCACACGGCCAGAACCTTGTGCCACACTGGAGCTTCTTCAATTTCCTCCCGTGATGGACTTGGATCCCGAAGTGCATGGCGGCTACAAGTGGGCGAAGCAACAGACTCTACAAACTCTTCCAACCAGATACCCTCTGGTCAACAAACAAAAAGCTATTGAAAATCACCATTTCATAGCTGGGTAAATCAACTATTTCGACTGGGCCATGGCTTCAATAGCTATGTTAGTTTACCAGAGGGTACTGTAAATAACAGAACACTAACTTCCGAATTTATATTTCACCCCAATGGTAAACACGACCCCCAAGTTTGCCCTGACTGGCATGGGATCTGTTCATTTTGGGATCCGTGATTCATATCGTCAAGGGATGGGATGGTCAGTGGTTGCAACTACTTGCGGGAATCCTCTTAGCTTTTCTTGGGGCCTATGTATAATTCCATAAAGTCATGCATGTGTCTATTAGTTGAAAGATCTGTTTTCTACAGGTCAAATCCAAAATGCATGGCTCCAAATTTCGACTTTGATAATTACTTTGATCCCCAGTTTTTGTAGGTGAAGAATTGTTGAACTCCTGATTTCCCAGTGTAAAGCAAATCACCAACCAACTGTATGGGTTGAAATCACAAACACATACTCAAAATCCACATTGCAAGTCTTAAAATCCAAGATCATATATTTTGGGTGGAAACTAAGACATGAACATGCATAAGAAAAAATCAACTCATTTTTTTCAACGGTCCATGAATCATCATTTATGGCATTCAACATTTATGAATATTGATATTCAACATACCATAGTATATCATTTTTGTTTTCACGGTCCATGAAGCATCGCCGATGGCCGCTCACCTCCGAGACCACCCAGGCGCGACTCACTACGCGAGGGGAGAAACCCAGCTGAAAACCCCGATAGCCCTGCGATCGGACGGGAGACACTGCTGGGGATTTAGATTTTGTTGGGCATATAAAACCAACAAAAAACGGTGGATTTATGGTGTTTAATGGTAATTTTATGGGATTTAGTGGGGATAGAATCCAAATATAATCATAGGATATATATATATATACTTTATCTTCGTGGTGCAATTCAGGTTACTTTTGTCGGTATAACTCATGGCGAAACAACAAATTTCTGTTCATAACAAATTCGGTAGAATGATGGTTAGTTAGGGGAACTATCCCAACATGTTTTTTCTTCACAACTTGGTGAATTATTTTGATTTACCATCTGGTTATTTAACATAGCCATGGAAAATGGACCATTTATAGATGGTTTACCTATTAAAAATGGTGATTTTCCATGGCTATGTAACAAATAACCAGAGGGTATCCATGAATATGGACCCATGGGTCAAAACCTGCCCTGGTTTTTACCACCAAAAAGAGGTGTCCAACCCTGGTATCTTCATCCTCTGAAAAAAATGGGCGTCCTGGGACAACTGATTCATTCATGGTTTGTTTTTTGTTTGACGTGTTTTGGAGGGATGACCCCATGACCCCATGATTTTGTACTGGAAACTGCTATGGTGCACACATGAGGATTGAACACAACTCTATCTTGGTCAACAAGGGAACATCTGCGTTTTTTTCAGGGGAACACTATGGAAAAATCATGGAAAACTGGAAACCATGAATAAGTACAGCATGACAAGTGGAATACTTTTTCAACTTAGAAACACAGGGAAATAAAACTGCATAGCTCGAACACTGTGACATAAACACAACTGTGCAAAAAACCTTACCCAGATAGGCCATAAGAGTGAAAAATTGGTTTCCGCCATTTATCACACGATGCAAATTGAGCTACCAAAATGCGTCCATTCAAACCCATTTTGGGTATTTGCACTATCACCAATGAACTAAGTAGGCTAATAACCCACGATCTCAAGAGCAATTCGCAGTTGGGTAGTTTTCATGACTCAATGCTGTTCATGATGCTCATTGTTCCTGCTGTTTTGTAGTCAGTTTCATCGCCCTTAATGGCAAGGTCACAAGCCCACAATCAGGATACTGGTGGCCAATGTGGAAAGTGCATGCTAAATCAAAAGGATAGCATCACAAACCACGCATAGCACCACGCTGAAAAAAATGGGCATTTCCATCATATTCATTGTATTAATACAATATATCACATATATATATACTCAATATATACATATATATATACACTCAATATATATATATATATATATATATTCAATATATATATATATACTCAATATAATATATATATAATTATTTTAAATAACATGTATTTGCCAACGACCATAGTGTAGATAAACTACCATAGCGAAAACATGTGGTGGGTACGTAAGTGAACACACACATATCAACATACCAGTATTGCGGTGAAATGATCAAACTTTTGAACAATCAATGAACAACATGTGCCATCAGTGATACAAACAGTTGGGTTTCGGATGAACATGCAAGCCAAAAACGCATTGTGTGAATACATGGTCAGCACATACTGCATGATTTCACTATGAAACATTCATCTATTCATTTACACACTTTATATGGGATAATATATATATATATATATGAATATACACACGCCAACAGTTACGTGACCCAAAATTCGGGATTGACATGTGGTGACCAAAAAATCCGACAAACAAAAGAGGATTGCAGTGCCCCTTAAAGGAAACAAAAACTACAATACCATCTTTACGGATCCAATCTCATTTTTGTTGTTGAAACATTTTTTCAATCTCGGATACCATCCACTATGGCCTTACAGCCAAACACAATCGACTTCCCCTTGGAAAAGCCGACCATGTTCCCCCGAAAAAGCCGACCTCAACGTAAGCAAAGAAGAGCAAGGTCACTACGAGCAAACCCCACTGCCAAGGTTCCTCATGGTTGGCAGCGTTAAGGATCTAAAACCGGAGGCAGTCGGAAATGACGATAAACCACAAACCGAACATAACCACATTTTGGGGTGCTTTCCCGTGTTCACCATCAGATGAGGTCAATGGGAGGTCACTCAAATTTACATAAATTTACCCAAAAGACATTACCATCCACAAAGTGTTTTTGCCATGCAGCGAAATCACAATGATACACGGAATAGTGTGTGTTAAACCAATTCAGCGCTGCACCGCTTTGAATTGCAGAGAAACCGAAAAAATGAGCCAGAAAACAAATTCATGCCAAGTCATGGTGTGTTCCCTGTTTTTGACCAGCGCCCTTCCCACAACAAAGAGCAGGACACTGAACCACCGGTCAGGTCCGAACCGGTTAGATATGGTTTGTTCATAGTCCAAAGACAGATGTGGATGCTTGTATGCACGGCTAATGTGACACACAAAACAGAGTCACATGGCATCAGTGCAGTTTTGAAATGTTCAGTGGATATAAACGAAAAAAAATCAGTCCACTCATGGAATGGTTTGGTTACAACACATTCACCATGTCCCCCAAAAAAATATATCCACATCTTTCGGTTTGTTAGCCCCAATGTGAATACATGTGAATGATGCTGTGCAAAACGTTGTTGTACTTTACTAATCTTAACTATCCGAAAATTGCACCCGTGTAATTGACAACTATGAACCATATACAATGTTGAATCGTTCCACTCTGAACCACTAGTTCTACATGTTGGTAACATTTGCGAACCACCACCAGGAAAAACACGGCGCTGCCAACAGTGTGGCCAAGGCCCCTGCGGAAATAGCACCTAGTCCATCCAACACAATTGGCACCTTGGAAAAACCAAAGTCGTTTTCGTTGAATCTTTTGCTTGGTGAACTGCCAACATTGCACCAAATCAAAACGGTACAATATTGGTTCAGATCGGGCAATGGGTTAAACCATGAGGCTGACAGTGCTAAAAAGCCACAAGTTGCTGTTAAACTGGCCATGTCGAACAATAATTCTTGCCGAAACACACCGGCACATGAATCAACCAGGCAGACGCAATGTTACAAACACTGTCGTCAGTTCTTGTTTGATTGATTTGGGTGATCGAGGGGTATCTGCGGAGAAAACCCACCACTAGTTCCCACCATTGGAGTGCCGTGGTGCAATGTTTGATGCATTATGATGAAGATTCTGTCGACCGCAAGCCGCAATCGGCTGCCCAAGCCCCAGACCACTTTAAAGACACCGTATGAGAGGTACAAGACAACGCCTGCAACTCCCCATGCCTGGCGCCAAGACAATGGCTGTCAAGTCAAAGACTCGGTCAATACAACAAAAAAATATATTGACGAAAACAGCGGAAAGATGCAAAAGGACATTGGAACTTTTGAGTTGCAGTGCCCCTAAACATCCGAGAGGGCGAATAGGTATCAAAATCAGAAACAACATTCGAAAATTGAAACAACACCTGTGCGGCGGCCTGCACTAATTGTGACCGCTCGCTTGCCGCAGCCTTGCAGCAACCGGTGGAGGTTGAAACTACTCTGTCCCTAATTGGTTAGTTTGGCTTGGACATCCTGTATCAGCCATGCCTGGGCCACACCATCCTGCGCGCTCTCAGCTCTTCCTTGCAAGCTTTGGGTGGCAAAAGGGTCATGAAGAGACTTGGGCAGAGCCTCACACCCAAACAAAGTGCTGGGTGCCCGACTGGGCAGCGAGGACTCCGATACACCTCGCGGTGGCATGGGCCCTGGCTACAAAAGCTAACGTTGCCCCCGCCAGGAACCATGAAATACGGTTCACTTACCCAAAGTGAATCAAAGTGAAACATTGCGCCTCTCAACTTGGAATCCAAGACGTCTAGCCTTGGCGCGCCGGACCACGCACCGGTAAACCAAAAAGGCACGTGATGAATTGCTGCACAAGGTGGTTGACTCAGAGGAGGGCCCTTCAACGAGCTGATGTCTATGGCTCACATCCCACACCTGCAGCATTCACTGCCCCACATTCAAATGCGATGGCTGCAGAATAGAAGTGCGAAGCTCTGAGCCTGTGGTGCAACCCCAGGAGGCGGCACAAAAAGCTCCAAAGCTACCTGCCAGATGCGGCTTCAAAGCGAGCAGCTGCCAAGCCACCGGAAATTGCAGACAAGCCTGCCACCACCACGGCAACCTCACAAGATGGTCAAGTGAGGCGATACGCAAATTTTTGGTACAGTCCTCTTGGGCGCCGTGCGTTGCTGCTACAACCAGTGCAGGCCACAGCTTTCCCCTGGCAACAGCGGCGGTGATGGGCCATTTCTTGAAAGAAGATTAGAGAAAGCTGCCCACGGCAGCAGTGCATAAAAACGTGTTTTAGTCAGAGCTTGAAGTGTGCTTCGAAGGGTGGGCCCTAGGTGGAACCGCATCTTCAAGAAACCTGACCCTGTCCCACTACATCTGGAAAAAATCCCCTGCCCCATAACTGCAATTGAGGCCTTTGCCTTTGCACCCTGACTGCGGGGGTCCAAGACACCCAATCCAGGGTCGTGCGCCTTTTTTGTCTGGTCTGCCCGTCTGCCCGTTTTCCGCCACCGGTTCGGCCGGGGCGCTCGGGTGAGACCCCTTTCCTCCACGTCCTTGCTCACCTTTTCTTCACACATCTCATCCGTCCATCTGAGTTGCTTAACTCATTCTCACTCACCTTTCCTTCACACATCTCATCCGTCCATCTGAGTTGCTTAACTCATTCTCACTCACCTTTCCTTCACACATCACGCGTCCATCTGACTGCTTTATCTTTTTTTCCTCCTGACCCATTCATTGCAATCAAATTGAAATCCGCGTCCTCAGTTGCTACGGGGCAATCGCCCGTCACGTGCTGGATTGAAGCTTCAGGTTGACCCCTCTGACATATCTCTCCCGGTGGATATTGAACCCATTTTGAGACTGGGCTTGTAGCATTGGAGAAGACTCTAGCGGAACAAAAAAAACACATGTCAATTTCTTCCAACAAGTACAATATGGGCCAAATGAAGATGGGAAGTTAGTAGAGAGGAAAGGAGGTGGAAGTCGGATCAGGAAAGAAAATGGTGTGAGGAAGCGCTTGTAATGCATACATCGTAGGGATGATTGACACCAGTTGTGTGTGTGTGCGTGTAACAACGTTGTTTGTAACAAGCTGCTTCAGAGGTGAGCTAAGGCAGCGTGACCTTAGCACGCTACTCAATTATCCCACAGCAGATGCATGAGCGCGCTGTCATTGTTCTCCAAGGAACAGTTGGCCTCAAAGGATGCAGAGTAGCGCAGTGGCCCCGTACCCGGCCACTGGTCCTGATACCATTCTCTGAACTCAGAGAGTAACTGAACTAGGTAGGGCAGCTGCGAGAAGAACGCGCAAAGCAGGCAAGAAACACCAACCAAGAGAGAAAATCACAAGGACCCGCAAAGAGATATGGTGCAGGTCTGTGCAGGAGGTCGTCAATGTGGTGCGCCGGTTCCAAGGCTTGACTGGACTGTAAACTAGACGACGGTTGGCCCGAGAGCGAAAAAGAGGTTTTCAAGCAGCTCTGAGTATGGTAGTCGTAAAAAATAGTCGGTGAATGGTTGGTGAATTTTATATGAGCTATGGAGGGATAGTTGTGAAAAGTAAGATTGATTAAGAAGAGGATACATGTGACAACCCATGCATATGCACTGTGCTGCTTGGTAAAGGGCATCTTATTTCAAGGGTCTTGCAACCACAGAGAGACATAGATAGAGAGAAAGGGAGAGAGAGAGAGAGAGAGAGAGAGAGAGGGAGGGAGG
>Ga0126342_10007960_pt1 | contig 18951 bp, 16 predicted proteins | sample Cyp1metagenome_FD_92528 | JGI IMG/M metagenome (GOLD analysis project Ga0126342, IMG submission 92528) | Coral microbial communities from Lord Howe Island, Old Settlement Bay, Australia - Cyphastrea 1 metagenome | ecosystem: Host-associated > Invertebrates > Cnidaria > Coral ... | reverse complement strand
TTAAAGACACTTTTTTTATAGCAAAAAAAAAGTTACAAAAAGTTAGCTAAGAAGTTATGACTTAGTAACTGGGATATAACCCTAGGTTATAACCCACTTATAAACTAAACTTGGCACCAAAGTGAGTCAGGTCACCCTAGTTTTGGTCTCCGTGGTAACCTCGTAGACTCGTAGGGATCGCTGTCGCATTTCCAGGCTCGACGCCAGTACCAAGAACGGCTGCCCATTGAAAGCCGGGATGGATCTACATGGAAATTTTAACAACTCCAGGAATGGTTCAAAATGATTGGGACCCCAAAATGGTTCAATACTTCAAGATATGTTGCACTCCTTTCTTTGCCCCAGGTTTCTTTGGACATTCGCGTCATGAGTCCTTGCCAAGCTTCCCTTCAATCAACATAAGCAACTCCTCTCATTGACTTGTCATTTTCCCATATTTTCCCATGACTAATGATGGTTTTCCCACATCTTCCCATATTTTTTCCGATTAATGATGGTTTTCAGTGAAAAACCTTGAAGTCACCCCAGTGCACGGGGGGGCCCTCCTTAGCCACCCCGCGGCTCACTCATGGAAGATTTAGAGGGCTATCGACAGGCGCAAGCAGCGGAATGGCATCAGGCGCCGAATTGGTAAGTTCCCGATGGATTCCCACAGGTATGGCCATGGCTATTACTCATAGCTGGTTATTCTTTGGGATTATACATGTCATAGGGTTTTGTTTGTACTTATAACATCTTATAACTATAACTGCTATTTCGGGTCATAACTGCATGGTGACTTGCTCGCTCAAAAAAGCGACTCCCATTTTGGTGACGTTCGGCCAGACGCATCAACCGATGGAACTGGAGAACTTGATGGATTCCTTGCAACGCCTGGCGCCAGGCGAAACTCCGAAACGTGGCCGTCCATGATGACCTCCGATGATTGGGATTTGTATAGCGTTCTAATAATAGATGTGCAATGATGTGCAGTTATATATATAATATATAGATGCCCAAAAGCTGATCTGATCAGCTCCCACGCCTCCTACAGCATGAATCATGACCTTTTGGCCAGGAGTGTGGAAGGGTTGGGTTAGTATTCCCAGTCTTGGCTTACGGAAAAAGATGACACATGTAAAAAGAACCCATGTGTTTATGATAGAAACATCCAGTTCTGCAGTGGTTTTCTGACTGTTTGCTGCTGATTTTCCCTGACAATCTAGCGCTCAGTGCTACTTCACCAAGAATCTTGATATTTTGGCCTTCTCTGAGCTATACAAAGCCCCTGTCTGCAGCAGGAGATTTGGCTCAAGATCCGTCGTCCCCCCGACCTGTCGCCTCAAAAAGTTCTCCAACAATGGCGCCGACTCAAACCCGTCGACCAGCCTTGCTTCCCACAGCTGCAACTCGATGGTTGAACCCTGGTGGTATAATCGTGTAACCCCTCCAAATCCCAAGTGCCATTGTGAAAAGGACGCCACATATATATATATATGCACCAACAAGAAAAAACCGTAATAAAAAGAAAATAAACGTTGAACCAAAGGTTGTTTTGCTTTTTATATGCAAGGTTTCCATGTCAATACTTAGAGATGCTTCAAGCGTTCGCCTGGGATATTCCAGCTGATTGTGATGTGTTCGATGCAGTTACCAGTGGCCCCCAACCAAAAGATGGTGAAAGTGTGGTTGATTTTCACCCATTTAACTCAAGATAGATCTATAGTTGCCGCCCTAAGATAGACAATTCACTTTCCATCATTCTATAGTAGGAGGTCACTTTCTCGATTTGGGGGGGCGGCTATACCATGAACTCAACAGTCAGGGCCTGTTGAGGTCGCGTTGGTGGCACTTTGTGCTGCCGGCCGATTTGCGGCTCGGCAGCTTTTGGGTGCGCTTTTGGGGGTTGATGTGTGCACTAACAATGGTTATATAATCATGGTTATATAATCCCTTCCCCCCCACTCTTAATACCACCCATATCGGCCCTCAAAACGAACAGAGCCACTAATTACTAATTACCCCGGAAAGGAGTTAGAAATCGAGAGGTGCATACAGAGGTGGGATCTTTAGGTTCAAATCTGTAAGCCACCAACAATCCGACACATCAGGCTGAATAATGCAACAGAATTCCCGACTTCATGCGAGTCTACCCTTAAACTAACATTGCTATCCAAAAAATATGGATGCCAGCTGCTTTTATTAGCATATACATTAGTCTCCCACAAGATAATCAACACTTACTCCGATCAAAATATTTGAGTTCTTATTCAAACCAGGTCAGAATGATCATACGAGCAATGGAACTAACCTGCAAAATGTTGTCAGACGATGCCACCCAACACTAACCTCAGCGGATGAGTAGCAAATAGAAACTACGCGATATGCGTTGAGGGATGCAAGAAAATCCCTGTTCGATCGGTTGATTTGTGTTCAAGTTGTTGTCCTTTTCCATGATCGTTTGAGGTTGATCCCGATGTGCAGTTGTATGCTGGTGAAATCTCAAATCCTGTTGTGTGCTGGCCAAAATTCCAGGAACAAGCCACAAAAAAACACTTGCAATCCCTTGCACTTCAGCCACTTATGATTCCCGGAATGCACATCCAGCCGTCCCCGAGAGTCTTCACGGCACCGACGGCAGCGAGGCCCTCTCCTTCGTACCTGCCAGCCACAGTGCACCGGCAGTGCAGTTGAGATCCCGAGTGGCACGTCATGCCTCCATGCGTGATAGTGAAGGAAACAAGGCGTGGAACATCGTGGAACCATTCGGTAGTGGGAAACCTAGATGATTACTGAGGGAAGCAGTGCTTAGCTATTTCTTTTCTGAAGAACACTGGAATGTTAACGTAGGATTCAAAAAAAAACGCCTGCTTATGATACAGGGGATTTCCAATTCTAATAGTATTTGGTATCTGGAAGACTCATGAAGACTCTTTGTGGGCAACCGCCACCAACCGGGGTTTATTACTCCGGGGTTGACATTAGGGAAGAAAGCCAGCCATCATTGTGATTTGAGGGTACAGCTCCCAAACGCGCCCTTGAACAACTGGATCGGCTTTTGGGGGTCCAACATCGTCAAACGTTTGGGTGGTGGCAAGCGGCAGCATTGGGTTCAACGGCCATGGCCAAACTCTGTAGAATTCACCATGGTTTTGGGCAGGAAATGTCTGAAAGAAGATAACTAACCATCATTAGGATTAGAATCTGCACTTGGCACGGTGCTTCGAATCTAGTTGTGCAAGCTCATTGCAACTTTATCGTTGTGATAGAAGTTAAGGGCCACAGTGACCAACCAGTTTCAGTATCAAGGTATCAAGGTATCACCACAATTTTGTAACCTCATTCAAACGAGAAGCGCAGGTGGCGCATTGCTCCAGGATTACCCCTGGTAAGTGCTGCTCAAATCCCCATGAGCCGTTTCTTCGCGTAAAATGTTCTTGATCCAATTATCCAATCTGAAAAAAATCCATCAATTTCCTATGTTCAGTTGGTACCAATCCCCATGTTGGCGCTTATTCCTGTCCATCCTTATATATCCTTATATTGGTTTACAATTTTTGTAATCCACAGCAATGAAGCTGCACATATTCCATTAACCATCCAGTGGGTATCACATGGGCAGCCAGGCGTAATTCCCGGGATGCACCCCCAAGTAATCCATGAAAAATCTCTGGTAGAGTACAAATCCACACGGGTCCATTAAGCAAATCATAATGTCATTTCATGTAAATCCAGAAAGAAAACAAAAACACATCAATAGAATCCAATCTGCACATCATATTTTTTGCACTCCCAAACAGTTCATCCCATTTCATCCCCCTAAAAAACAAATAAACAGTCGTACATGAATCATAAAAATCTGTAACATTTCCCCCATCTTAATCCCAAGTATCCCCAAAATCACCAAAGATTGCCCTGCCCAAGAATCCACTTGAGATCCCCCCATTTTCGTCCCCCATTTTCGACCTCCATGTTGGACCTCGCTTCCAGGTGCGTGAGCCCAAGACCTTCGACGTCTCAGACGCCTCATCGGTGGTCAGCAGTGTCACGGTGGAGTACAAGAAGCGACCCTTCGGGGTCTTGGCCTATGTATCTTGGTGGCCGTGGTTCCTGGAGAAGGGGATTTTAGATGATCTGTCGCCATTCAAACAGGGGGAGGTTAGCCAATGTTAGCCATAGATATTGGGATGTGAAGGATAAAAATGTATGAAAATTGATGGATTGAGGGTTCACTATGCATTTGTTCTTGTTTGAATTGGGGTTTCTAATTGGGTTATAAGTTATAAGTGCCCGGGACCAGCAACCAGCCGCCAACCAGTTGGAGTGACCAAGTTTTCAATGGGCAATCCAAAGCCAGAAGCATCGACAGCAAATGCCTGCTGAAACTATTGAAACCCTCAGGCCCTCAGGTTGGAACTACTTACGGCTCCCAAGAAATGAGACTTTTATAGAACTCTGTGACAAATGATAACATGATATAACATGATATAAAATGAAATAAAATCTATAGTTTTGTGCAACTTTGCCATGCCTGGAATAGACTTTTTTAAAAGCAACTTCGCCCGCTGGACCAGGCGCCTAGCACCAGCGGCAAGGGCGCAATGATTTGGAAGATGAGCGAACAATCCAGGCTCGACTGTCTCGCAAAATCGGGAAAAAGCCACTGGTGAAGGATAGTTTAGCAAGTTTAGTGCTGACTAGTTGATCTACCTGGCTATGAATTGGATTGTAGATGGATTATAACATATATTATATATTATATATTATATATATTATATATATTATATATATAGTTATAATATGTATTTATAATTTGTGTATATATCTGGAGATATAGTGTGAACCGAACCAGCTAAATGTCATGTGTTTTGCGCTGGTGAACCTGCTGGTGAGGTACCCTGGAGATCCCCAGGGTCAGGCCTGGGTGGGTGGCGCGCGTCAGTACATGGCCATTAAGCGCGTGGGTGGACTCGATGTCGCTTGCTTTTGAAAGGAGGAATGGCAGGAGATGAGATTTGAATGGTTGGATTGGTTGGGAATGGTTGGGAACTCCCATAAAATCTGGTTATATCAGTTATATCTGGTTATTAAAGTCTGATTAAATAACTTTTTGTTATTGAATGTTCTTGGCAGATTTCGAATGGTGACATATTTGAAACCATTTAAGGGCATCAGCATCAGCATGGCAATGAGGTGAGCACCTGGGATTTCTGGGACATCATGGACCTGTTGGATGATTCCTGGCGTGGAAATGACCTTGGAGACCTTGGAGCGTTGGCACCATATGCCACCATCCCCAAGTTCGGTTGATATGGGATGGTTGATGACAACCACACCTCAGCTAAAAAAACGTGATTCCTATCATCATTTTCTGACACGGTGATTTTTGGTTGCTATTTTTTTGTATATATGGATGTTAGGTTTGTTTGCCCCGCTTGCTTAACTTCCAGCGATCCTCCCAGCCACTTGGAAAGCCGCTCCGTGGGATGATCCACAGCAAAATCAGGACTGAAAAACCAGTTTGATCATGTTGAGTTCATTCAAAATGAGACTTGACTAGAGTAAAACCACCATTTCTCAGCAAATCTATCCACCATTCTATGTGTGTTTTTTTTTGTTTACCCGAAAATTTGCTTTCTTGCAGCAAAGATCATCCTGGGTAAATGAACAATTACGACATCGCTGTTCTCACTGGAATCATGGTGAATGTACCGGGGAATTATCCCCAATATTAACCCAACACTTCAGGTGAGTGAAGTATGACAAATTTACCCGGATATATATATATATATAGTAGTTGTTTATGTGTGTGTGAAATAGTATGGGATAATTATAGCTAATATATATATATACAGTGGCTTAATGAATTTTAATATCGTGTTTTTTTTCATGGCTATCATCATGGTTATTATTGTTTATTTTGTTGGTTAATTTCCAGGATTGTCCCAGAGCCGAGGACAAGATCTTGGACAACTCGGCCGGCATCTTCCAGTCCAGCGGCAGCGGCGGCATGGGCAACCAGCCTGCGGAGCTGCCCGTCCCTCGGCGCGCTGAAACTGGGTAACTGGGGGCCATTGGGGAACTGGGGTGACATCAAGATATGTTAAACAACCACTATAAATCACCAATTTTTGAGGTTGGAATTCCATGTGAGTCCAATTTTCGGGCTAAGAATGCTAAGATCCATGATTTTTCCAATAAATCACCAGTTCTTGATGGTGAAATCCCATTAAAATCATTTTTTTGGTGCTATTTTTTCCAATAAATCACCAACTTGGATGGCTCCCAATCACTTCAAGGCGTTGGTTTCTCATACCCACAAGTACTAAACGTCTGAAATGGCTGGACCTGGGGACCAGCCGGCAAAGGGTCTAGGAAGGTAGCTTGAGGCATTTTAGACCCCTGCACGTGGCTCATTTTAGACCCCTCGACTTTCTATATCATTGTACTTATGGATATCATATATTTGATTATATTTGTATGTAGTTGCTGATTATGTAGATTCAATTTGTATACTTGTTCGTGTCAGTGACTGTTTTGTGTTCATTTAGCAAGACATGATCAATCAGAGTCTTGATGGGGTGCACCTTCCGAATATCCTACATTCTTTTGGAACCAATTTCAACCGACGTTTGGATGATGTGTGCGTGCGCACAGTGCTCCCAAAATGGAAGCGCAAAGTTGAAGATTACATATGTTCTTTGCACATCTTGTCAAACACATTGAAATCTGAGCCCTGCAAAAAATATGATAGTAACACAAAATCTAGCAGACCCTCATCTGACATAAAGTTTCAGAAACCCTAATCTCCTCATAAAGTTTTGGAGACACCGCAGGTTGAAAAGATATCAGAGGGAGGGTCTGAAAAAATATTGCCCTTCGATGCCCTTCAATTTGAAGATTTTTTCCACCTAGGCCACAAGAAAACCAAATTAGACCCCTGTAGCCTCTAGCTTGAGAACCCCCTATGGAACACTTCAAATTTGATACTTACTGAGCTGCATAGTACTCCCAAAATGGAAGCGCATTGTGGTACCAAAATGGAAGCGCGTAGCGGTACCAAAATGGAAGCACAAAGCCGAAGATCAAGTATGTTCTTTGCACATCTTGTCAACAGTTGTTTAAACTTCAGCCCCAAAAATATAAGGGCGATGTCTCGCTTGTGACTCCAAAATCTGCTCGCTTGTGACTCCAAAATCTGCTCGCTTGTGACTCCCAAATCATCATCATCATCATCATCATCATCGTCATCGTCATCGTCATCGTCATCCTCATCATCATCATCATCGTCATCGTCGTCGTCATCGTCGTCGTCATCTTGGTCATCATCATCATCATAATCATCATCATCATCGTCATCGTCATCGTCATCGTCATCGTCATCATCACCATCATCATCGTCATCGTCGTCGTCATCGTCATCGTCGTCGTCATCTTGGTCATCATGATCACCACCAACATCATTATCATTATCATCATCATCATCATCATCATCGTCATCATCGTCATCATCTGCACCCCACCTCACCTCACCCCACCCGCCAGAAGAAGATCTGATAGCGTGGGATCATGCCGGCGTGCAAGTACAAGAGAAGATCTCATAGCGTAGCATATGTGCGGAAGCGCAAGAGTAAAAGCGTTAGGATATAGCCCCTGTGCCTAGAGCCAAGGGACGTTATCACACCCCACCCCGCTCCCAAGAACGCATGATGTGAGCAGAAGGCCTGAGACGCAAGTGAGCGGTTTTCCGAGACACAAGTGAGACATAGGAGACGCAAGTGGGACAGAGACGCAAGTGAACGGTTTTCTGAGTCACAAGTGAGGCGTTTGCCCATTTAGTGCTCCCAAAATGGAAGCGCATTGTGGTACCAAAATGGAAGCGCGTAGCGGTACCAAAATGGAAGCACAAAGCCGAAAATTAAGTATGTTCTTTGCAAATCTTGTCAAGCATATTTAAATCTGAGCCCGGCAAAAAATTTGATAGTAACACAAAATCTAGCAGGCTCTCATCTGACATAAAGTTTCAGAAACCCTAATCTCCTCATAAAGTTTTGGAGACACCGCAGGTTGAAATGATATCAGAGGGAGGGTCTGAAAAAATATTGCCCTTCGATGCCCTTCAATTTGAAGATTTTTTTCCACCTAGGCCACAAGAAAACCAAATTAGACCCCTGTGGCCTGTAGCTTGAGAACCCCCTATGGAACACTTCAAATTTGATACTTACTCAGCCGCAGAGTGCTCCCATACTGGAGGCGCATTGTGGTACCAAAATGGAAGCGCGTAGCGGTACCAAAATGGAAGCGTAAAGTTGAAGATTATATTTTATGTTTTTACTATCTTGCATTTGGTCTCATATTATAGAACGTGTGTTTTTTATTCAACACTCTATCAAATGCAAACTTGCTCATACGTAATTATTCATACATTGTATCTTGATAGTTCCAAATATGTCCAACAAGAATTTCATTTTAGACCAGGCAGCTCCGGGCTCCGTAAGGGTCTGGAGGGGTACATGTTATTTTGCTAAACAGTTCAGGCAGCATGATTCTAGACCAAAGGTTTGGGGTCTAAAATGAAGCCCCAGGGTCCCCAGGTAGTAGTTGAAGGTATGGTTCCTCTCTAAGGTGGCCGTGGAGTACGCCGTGCTGAGCGATGCGCAGCCCACGGCTGCCGTCCCGGGCAGCGACATGGGCGAGGTCAGCCCCGGCATCGACCGCAGCGATGACCGCTTCAAGGATTTGCCAAGGGATGCCACCATTAAGGAGCTGCTTGGAAGAAAGATATGGGGGTTGAAACATTTGAAAAACCGGGACAAATTGGGGTTAGAATACCAGGTTATAACATATTAAAACATATTTAAACCAGGACTGGGGTTAGAACTAGGTTATAACCAAGAATATGGGATTAAGGAGGCACTTAAAGCAAAATGTGGTGGTTACAGTAAATGCCTAAAAAATGGACGTTATTATAGTTATAAGGAAAAGGATTACGGATTATTCAAACCCACACTGGGAAACCCAATAAGCCAACCAACCACTTGGAAGGAACAAAATATGGGGGTTTGAAACCAAGGAAACATGGGGCGTATCATGCGACAATAGTGGGAGAATAGTGGGAGAATGGCGGTGAAAACATATTAAAGCCCGGGGAAAATGGTGGTTAGAACTAGGTTATAAGTTATATTTATAGTTGTAACCAACAATGGGGGATTAAGGAGTCACCTGAAAGCCAAAAAAATGATGGGTAGGGGGATATAACAAGATAGAAGTGTGTCAATAGATGTTAATAGTGGGATATCGAACTAAGGAGCCACTTGGAAGGCAATGTTGATTGGAAGGTATTGGGTTTTGTTTGGATTGTGATGGGAAAATGGGAGTAGGTGGATGTACAAAAACCAAAGATGTTGACATAGTTCTGTTTAGTCATGGTTTATTCATTCACCTTATGGAAACCCCTAGAAAACGGCTTCTGTTTGGACTCCATGACAAGACTAAGTCTTGTTCAATGACAGGTCCATTTATGTAGATTTAAAGCTTGGCATATCCCGAAAACAGGCTGTCGAAGTTGTCGAACAGTTCAATTGCGAGTGGGATTCCAATCGACCAGCATGGTGCTGTTACGCTGTTTTGAGCCTGAATCCCGGACATGCGGGATTGTCACAATGCGATGTGATCGGAGTTAGCAAGCGGTCAATAACTTGGTGTTTTCCCGGTCGCGTTTGCCCGTTGGAACAAACATTGCTCATTACATACCAACAAACATGTTTGAAGACGATTTGTTTCTCCCATGTTTTCAAAGACAATTGAAATCATCTCATTATGTTTACCCTCTGGTAATTTAACATAGCTATTGAAAATCACCATAGAAATAGTGGATTTTCCCATTAGCATGGTGGATCTTTCCAGTTCGTTATGTAAACGTTTACCAGGCCGGGTAATGGATCTTTATTCAAGGACACCTGCGGACCAAATCGGGACCGGTTGTTGATCCTCCATGGGTCGAGGTACAAGATCCCCGTGGCGCCTGCGAACTACCAGAGCCAAGTTGTGGAGAGCCTTCGGGCCTCCGTGAATTCCATGCCGGAGCCCGTGGGCCACAACGGACCGTGGGGCCGTGGGGTGGGCCACGGTCGGTGGCTGGTGGCTGGGGGTGTCTGAAAATGGCCATGGAAAATGAAAAAAACCAGCGAGATTGTTGGCTATTTTCTCTATTGTTAGGTATTTGATGTCTTTGGGAAACCTAATGACTATAATAACAATAACTGTACTTTTTTTTGGTGTTTTACGCTTGGGTAATCAAATGTCCCGACGTGCGTTCATAGATGATCTGTTTTTAGGGTGTACCTGGCCATGCACTTGATGAACCAGAAAAATTAGCCATGATTTCCACCAAAATGTTGGAACATGATGGAAGATCAGAAGGGGAAACCATGCTTTTTGTTCAGGAAGAGAAGTGAACGAATGGGGCACTTTCCAGGCAAGAAACAGATACAACAATTTCAAAGAAGAACTCATCCGTCCAGGTGTTTCCAGTTAGGTACATTGTTGTTTTTTTGACGCGGCTGTGCAGCATATGTGGCAACATCCCACTCAGTTGCCGAGGGTGACACGGTGACACGGTGACTACAGATGGCACTTCTGTGGTGCCTTTAAAAAGGAGTTGCATTGAAGAAACTGCGTTTGTTTCCCTAACATTTAGTGACAAGAAACAAGTATTTATTAGAGAAAGTAATGGACCTAGTCATCTCTTTGGGTTCCGTCAGCACTGGGGTGAAGGGACAAGCGATCCATTGATCGCTGAAATATCTGGCAATTCTATGCAATTCTCGTGTTTGACCCCATAGTCTAGTGGCTATGAACCCATTCTTGGCTTGTTGGTCCCTACTGACCAAGGTTAACCCATAAAACTGTCTATTGTTGCTAGTCAAGTCACGCAGTTTCAGCAATGCAAAAAATACTGAAAATCACCTTTTCTGATGGGGAAAAACAATGTTTCCTGAGAATAGAATCTCATGGATGTCAGATTTCATGATGCTAAGCTCCTAACTAAATATACATGTATACACATGTGTATACATACATATGTATACATATATATATATATATATGTGTGTGTATATGTATTTATTTAGTTATTATATGTATATATAAATGTCTAAAGATCATCAGCCTTATGGATTTGATTCCCTACTTTCATTTCTTCCTTTTCAATCTCCGTTGCAAGGACCTCGCTACATGGGCGCCGGCTCCCTTAACGAAGCCTCCATCAAACAGATGTTGGCGAGCTTCAAGACGCTTGGCACGAGGGACCGCGGGAAGATGAACTGCTGTAGTCTTCCCGGGTATATAACACGTATAATTGGATGATCCATGGCAAGCATTGGTGAATGGTTGGTTATCGACGTGCTTTGTTTTACATTCATCAAATGAAATGGAGATGTTTGCCCTATACCTTCTTGAACGATAGGCTGAGCTTATTTTAATGTCTGCTATGCAAGGGTACAAATCATATCCCAAGGATGAACAGTCTAGCTGGGTACTTAAGAGTGACCATGACATGAAGCTGACAAGCAACAGAACCGGGGTAGGATGGGAATATCTTGGGTGTCTTGATTGGTGACACAGACGGTCAGGAGTGCTTCCTCATTGTGAACCCAGGGTTTCCCATGTAAATGGTCATCTCATAACAACAAATAACTATGCAACCATTGTTACTAACCCAGTTATACAAGGGACAAAAACAGTTATACATGTAATATTCCAGTTCTTACGTATGTCCCGCTATGAATCCCCGTTTCAAAAGCAGTAGAGACCCCCCATTTAAACCTATGTACATACATACATATTCATACATAAATCAAATTACGTAAATATGTATAAATAAATAGGGGAGAGAGAGAGAGAGATATATATAATATATATACATATTATATATATATCCAATTTTTATCAATTGTCAAGAAATCCATTGATTCACCGTGGAGCAGGTTCATAGCTCTCCATCTCCGAGGAACGGCCAGCTGCTGCCCATGAAGGATGCCTACAAGTTGGCCATCGATGCCTTCGACATCTTGGTCAAGGAGAAGACCTTGGGACGCATCAACGTGCCCGTAGGCCCGGGAGACTGGTTGGGCGGCAGGGTAGCCGGTGCCTGTGCCGGCCCTACTTAGGAGACCCTAGAAGTAGAAATGGTTCGTTGGGAAGAGATGAACGATTTTCCCACTAAAACTACCAGAAGTAGGTGCTTAGTACCTTGCAACCGCCAGGTCCAATGTTGTTTTGGGCGTCAGTGGAAGGATCGTGCCATGCCCAGGCAAGAAGGTCACGGTGGTCGGAGATTTGCATGGACAGCTCTTTGACTTCGACCACATGTTGAGCTTGGCAGGCGCGCTGTGATGTTGAAGTTGTTTGGTTATGTTCCTATTCTCCACATTGTTATGTTATGCTATGTTCCATTGGTTTCCACGTGGTAAATCCATCAGCAATTCCAAGTCTTGGCTAAGGAAAAAAACGTCGGTCTTAAAATGGATCCGAGAAGGCAGCACCCTGAAAACATATCGAACATGGACATGTTCAAATACCTAACATCATCTAAATATTGACGTTCATTAATGTAATACATTTATTATCGTTTATTTTCCAACATCAAGACCACTTTGAAACATGTTGAAACCACATTTTCTAAAAATCCATGTTCCGTTGGAAAGCCCACTTTTTTTTGAGAATGCCGAGCTAGATCTATTTTCGATCCCGAGCTGGATCCAGGCCTGCCTTCGCCTGACAACCAGTTCCTCTTCAACGGAGACTTTGTGGATCGTGGCCCCTGGAGTGTGGAGGCTGGTTGCTGGTTGCTGGTTGAATGGGAATATTATGGGAATATACCATGGGAACATGGGATTTCACTAGCAACTATGGGAATATACCATGGGATTTTCTCATTTCTATAGATTCTGGGTAAATGTCATCACGACCGAAGCCTGTTCTAAGCCTGGAATCATGGTTAGATTGAGGGAAAATAGGGAAACCATCCCCATGGCCGCAAGATTAGGGCTAGTGAAATATGATAATTTACCCAGATATATATGGAATGATTATGCGATTTGACCGGAACTGCTTCAAACGAACCCTATCCCGGGAAATAAGCTACTAAGTGGAAGGAGCCACCAAGTACCTTAGTTCAGGGTAGCTTGATGTGTTAAATTTCTGGCATTTTGTGGCATTTAGATTTATGGCAATTACGCACCGCCCAGCGGAAAAACTCTTTCTATTTTATATTATTTTATGTTCATAGTTTGATGGGTTGCCCTTCACGGAGCTTTGAGACTCTTCTGTCCAATCTGTGTATCATTCGAATACGTCCGTACCCGTAAGTTCATCCCCAATGTTTGTTGCTTCATGTTCGCTGGTGATATTCCCATAATATTTCCTTGTTGAATCCCATGAACACTTGGAAATTCATGACAGTTCCACATTGAAAATACCCATCATCCATGAACCAACCAATAACCAACCATTCGTCCTCCATTCGTCGCCATGTCTTCCAGGTGATGTTCACCATCTTGGCGCTGAAGGTTTGGCAACCCACCGGTGTGGGCATGAACCGTGGCAACCACGAAGCCGAAGCTTGGCATAGCTTGGCCGTGCAAGGGCGCCTAGGGGAATCATCCCCATGGCTCATGGCTCAAAAATGATGTAATTGTGTCATTGATGTATGAATCTATTGAATCTGGCTTAGGGATGTTTAGGCTTATACTTATATGGCTTTATGATGTGAATTAGCAGGGGGTTGTGGCTCTATGATGCTCTATGCGCATAGTGAATAGTGAATATGCGCATTTCGGAGGTTATAACTATGGTAAATCACATGGTTTTGAAAGCCTCAAAATCTCAAGATTTAATAAAGTGCAAATCAAGCGGCTTACGTTCGCAAGTGGGAAATCACCCGCTTCAACCGGAAAAATGGAACATGTTCCAGATGATAATTAATTATCCCTATTGAACAAACTGGGATTCTCCAACTGGGATTCTATAGGGATTAATTGTACCTATTAAATAGGGATTATACCTATTAATATCTATTAATTAACCCATTCCAAACTGGGATTCTTCAACAAGCCATGTTCAATTTCATAAAGTTGCCGGAGAGTGGCCTTTCCTACAGCCTCAGACCGTGCATGTGTTGGACCCCTGGGATGCTGTCGCATTCCGTCGCGTTCCAGGAAATGGCAAATCACTTCTATGGCTTCTTTGGTGAATTAGAGGTGGGAGTTACGGTGGGAGTTACTGGTGGGAGTTACTGGTGGCATGTCTTGATCTTATTCTGGCCTACCTTTGTTGAGATATGTTGAGATGTCCAAACCTGTTAGCACTTGTTTCTGGCTCTAATTTCCATGATATCAATGGCATATACCCACCCATGCCTAGGTGTTGGTGGCAAAACCCCTAGTTTCAAGTTTCCTGAAAAAAGCAAAAATACTTTGAACCAATCCATTGATCCATGAAATTTCATATCCATTCACTGGTGAAATCCATCATCTGTGCCGTTTTTTTTTGATGTCCCAGCTGTCAGGTGAAGTACGAGAAGAAGATGACGGACCTCTTCGCGGAGATCTTCCGTGCCACGCCGCTGTGCCATGTGCTGAACAACGAGGTCTTCGTGGTGCACGGTGGCATCCCAGGACCTGATCCTCGAGTCACCTGGCAATCACCAGGTTTCATAGAAGGAGTCCATGGCCCATGGGCGCCATGGCTTCCATAGATATCTTAAATAACCAGAGGGTACATGGACTTTACTATCGGAAAAGGGGAGTCAACTAGCAGAAGGTGTACATAATATAAGATGTTTGTGATTTAGACCGTAAAATCATCAGGCGAACAGGGGTTTGACAAGAGTTTGATATAGTTTAATCATAATCCAATCAATCATTGAAAGGATTTCCCACAAAAGCTCCACGCGGGGTACATGTACTAATTATATATATATTACATACAAATGTATATATATATATATATATTTTTATTGATTTATTTTTATCTATATATACATATTATATACACATGTGATATACATTGATATACTGTGATATACCCTTAACAAGTCGCAAAAAGTGCCGTGACACGTAAGCGCCAGCATTTCCCCTGGGCATTGCTTCTTGGATCCATTGGCCTGGATAAGCCGAGGTGTGGTGGAAGGGCATGGACAACCAGATCCTTGGACTTGGAAGAATTTCTGGTGATTTATGGGGCAAAAATATGGTGGTTTTGTATAATGATAGTCCAACTAGGTAACGAGGCCTAGGCTGGAGAATCAATACTGGTTGGTAGGTTTGGATTTTTTTTAATTTTTCCAGATATTGGGAATAATAATCCCAACTGACTATATAATATTTTTCAGAGGGATTGAAACCACCAGCTAGATATCTTTGAAAGGTGAAAGATTTGCGGGCGATTTACCATGGCCTTCTGAGTGTAGTTCGATGATATTTACCCCATAATTTCCGCTTGGGGGTGCAGTTCCACTCTTTAAAGTGGTTTGAAAACAACAAAAACAAAAATATCACAAATGTTAAGGCCCATATGGATCATATCGGTGATGACACGATATATCCCAACCATATTTACCCTCTGGTAATCAAACATGGGCAATGGAGAATCCGCCATTTATAAATGATTTTCCCAGCTAGAAACCTCCATTTATTATTGGGGATTTCCCATTCCCATGTTTGAGTACCGGAGGGTGCCACATAATTTCGAGTTTTCCAACTGTTCTGTATGGGGCTCAGGATCAGCTTCGATGGACGTCAGATCCAGATCAGCCTCTCTGAAGCTTGGTGAACTGGAGACCATCCCAGATCAGCCCAAGATGGATCTTTCGGTCATGGAAATTTCACCCTAGTCACTAGTCAATCAAGGATAGAGATATATGATATAAACAATGATATACAACATTCAACATGAATGAGTCGTGTAAAATGATATGATATAAAACGCAGCCGGGTTTTCATGGGTATCTAAACTTGGGGTTCTCATGGGGTTTTAATGATTTGGATGTGGGTCAAGCAGCTGGACATTCATAGAAACTCATCCTTCAAATGTTCACCACTTGTGTTTTGACCTATCTCTAGGGTTGCGGTTGCGTAAACTCTGTTCGTAGATGTTCTTCTTTATAGGAAAGTGTCCTATGGAGAAGAAAATGTCCCTAGAAACCCCAGGTAGAGAAGGAAATCTATGCAAAGAATTGTTATTTAGCATATGTGGTTAAAATTTTTGGGCGTGTGCTACGATCAGCTGCTTTGTTTGGTGATCACATGGGGGAGTTTTCGCAAGCCACGCGTGGTGTTTTGGGTCAGCTGGTTTGTGGCCGTGAGTCTGATGTTTCTTTGATGGCACTGATTTGGCGCGTTTGGACATGATTCACTCTGGTTGGTGGTTTGGAACATTTTTTATTTTTCCATATATTGGGAATAATAACCCCAACTGACTTTCATATTTTGAAAAGAGGGGTAGGTATACCACCAACCAGGTCTTTTTGTTGGCATGTGTAGCTATTCCAATCCTACAATCCCACAACTTGACTCACAGCGCAGTCGAGGGAGATCAAGGGACTCCTGGAGTCCTGGACTGAGCGACAAAGGGACTGACACCCGCAGTGACAAAGACAGACAGATTAGAAGTGATCTTTCACATCGAGATTGCTTCAGATATGATATGGCCACATCATTTTATTACAATGTGGCTAAAAAAACAATAGTAAACCACCCATTTGGGAATGGTAACCACCTATAAAAATGGTGATTTGGGGGATGGTGTACTATTGTTTTGCCCACATTATACAGTAATTTAATATACCCTCTGGTTATTTAACATAGCCATGGAAAATCACCATTTTTAATAGGTAAACCATCTATAAATGGGCCATTTTCCATGGCTAGGTTAAATAACCAGATGGTCTTTATGAAAAATGGGATGCTCTTACCTCATCGCCTCCAAAATACTTGGAGCAGCACCGGTACATCCCAGGAAAGGTCGGTATAACAAACATATAAACATGTCATTTGCCATAGAACATGGCTCATAAACATGTATGAACCACTTCCGAACTTTGACCTTCAGTACCAATGTTTATAATATTAATATATATATGTACATGTAAGTATATATATACATATATATATGATATATATATATATATATCATATATATATATATATATGATATATATGGCTTTAAAGAGATATTTAACAACAAGCCATCAAAACCATAGACGTTTCTTTTTTCCGAAGTCATGGCTGACAGCTTGGAGCTCAGGAGATTGAGAACTCCAACCGCTTCATGGAGCCCAACCCCGATGAGAACCCTCTCATGGTGGACCTGCTGTGGTCTGACCCCAAGGGTTCCTTGGCCGAAACCATGCGGTGTCTCGGGAAAGATGATGTTTTCAGGTGTTGAAAACGGAGGAAAAAAACTTGTCTATACTTAAGGTATAGCTGATCTATGGTCTATCTATATCATTCTATAATGTTCTAGATCTATTTCAGTTTGTAAATCTCAGAAACTTATAATTTATGGCGGAATAAACTGTGTGCCTACGATGGCGGAACTACAGCTCTTTTGCATCCCATGGCGATCTTCGTTTCGAGGCAAGGATGGCTATGGACCTTCCGGACGCATGTCTTCAGGCATCTACTTGCTGCCTGGCAATGCTCTGGCGTGGCTGGCTGGTGTGATATGTTGTGGGATATGTTGCTGGATATGTTGTGGGATATCTTATTCCAGTGGGAAAATTGTATGGAAAAAAGTGGATATATGTGGATGTGTCTGCAAATTGAGGTATAATACCCTTTGAGGTTGCTATTTTGGAGATGGTTCCCATGATGATTAGCCAGCGGATGGATGCCTCATGGGAAAAACAGCTATGGGAAAATGAGCTGCGACCTGCAAATGGAAACGGTTTCAGATCATTTTATGTTGAACCTTGCTAGTCTTGGGCATTCCATGCTGGGTTTCAGAGGTGTATGGAGCAGGTATCACAGGTGCCCTCAAAAACCATCAACATGTTTGCGTTTGTCAAAGGGCAGGAGTCGGATTTTTTGTTGGCTAGCGGCTACCGCGCTTCCAATTTGCTGAAAAAATAGGGTTACAAAAACGCGTCGAGTTGTGATTTCTGGGCTCGCCAAATGGCAGGCCTTTAACATCCTCAGGGGAGGCCTTTAACGCTCATCATGGCCCATGATGTTTTTTGCATTGAAAAAGTGATACATTTCGACCTGAATCAGCCTGAAGGCCATGGTCCTCCCAAAGTCTGTTCCCTTTTTGATACTTTGGAAAACCTCCCTTAAACCATGGGAAAACCCATTGGAAAACCCATGGGAAAATACCGAGGTTCGGCCCTGATGTTTCCAAGAACTTCATGGAGTACAACGGCCTGAGGACCGCCCCTAATTTCGCATCGCGGACCGGTGAAGGCGGTGATTTTTGTTTTGGGGTGCTGGCTAGGACTAAGATTTATAATATATAATAATAGAGAATTATTCCAACATATAGACCAAATCAATCACGGATTAAGTGAGATGATGTGTTCCAAGAAAAATCTAATCCTAATCACCAACTTTACCCGGTAATGAAGTGTGTAGCTATTGAAAATGACAATTTAATATAATTGATTTACAGTATGTTGATGTATGGAACAACATGTATTTTTTGGGCATCTTTATCCCAGAAATCATATGAAATCATCTATATATATATATATACAAATAAATTGCAAGTGCTACTTGCTCGTGCATCGTTCATCCTAATTAGGTGGGAAGCCAAGTTCTAGCTGGACAAACCCAACTTACCCTACTTCAAACTGGGGTTATGACCCACTTGCGAAATGAGCCACCAAGTAGTTGGACCACGGCTTATAGCCGGCCGTGGGTTTTGGGGGGTTATGGGGGGGGGTTTGGGGGGGGCTGATGAAGTCTTTGGTTT
>Ga0126342_10007959_pt1 | contig 18952 bp, 26 predicted proteins | sample Cyp1metagenome_FD_92528 | JGI IMG/M metagenome (GOLD analysis project Ga0126342, IMG submission 92528) | Coral microbial communities from Lord Howe Island, Old Settlement Bay, Australia - Cyphastrea 1 metagenome | ecosystem: Host-associated > Invertebrates > Cnidaria > Coral ... | reverse complement strand
TCCCATGAATATCCCATGAATATCCCATGAATATCCCATGAATATCCCATGAATATCCCATGAATATCCCATGAATATCCCATGAATATCCCATGAATATCCCATGAATATCCCATGAATATCTCCATTGATATCTCGTTGAACCAACGTGGGCCAAAAGGCGCGTCCAAGACGATGGGATCATTGCCTCGGCGCCTGGCACCAAGGAGGCCATGGAGGCCAGAGGTTAGGCCATGGACGATGGAAAGTGATGAGATATGCCTATGGAAATTGGTGATTTCAATATATTTAATATATTTAAATAGGCCATGTTAATATATTGGTGATGTCAATATATTGGTGATATAGTGGTGTATAATAAAAAGTAATAAATAGAAACATGTTAATAATGTTAATATCATACGCTTCATTCCTAGGCCTTGTGCTATATAGGCTTTTCATTGTAAGTGCGAATTTCTATAGGATGCAGTGGTTTTCCATTCTTGCTATCATAGCTTCTCATCTAGGATGTGGAGGGAGGAAGTCTCAATTCCAGAGAGTGATGTATTTCGTGTAATAGGTTTATTGACGGTTTGTGGTTTAAAAAAATAAAGTGATGAGAGTATTTGAGTATGTGATACGAGATGTTTAACCAAAATGATCTCTTACAGTAAATGATCCATGACGGAGAAAGATCCCAACATAGATAAACTGGATAAACCTATTTGATCCTATTAGGTTTATCAATCCATTCGATTCTCTTCAAAGCTCTCCGTTCCCATCCGCCTGGACTGCTGCCGGGCCAAGAGTGAGCCGAAGCTCTTCCGGTACAAAGCGATAGCCTCCTTGGGGCAATCTTGCAGCCAAGGCCTTCTGTCATCCCCTTTGTATTGGTTGACAGTGGTTCTTACAATGGATTGTGAGATTGAATTAAATATGACTCTATATATATATATGTATATAATATATATATATATAGCCACCCACCTATTGCAGCAGTCCTTGTTCGATTCCAATGGAAGCATTGCAAGCTTCAGCCCAACAGAGGCGCAAGGAATTTGCATGGCTAAAGCATGGCAATGTGGTCAACCCAATGTCATAAACCTAGCATTTGGGGATGGGTCCAATATATAAATAAAATTCATATACCAATATATATTAATATAATTATAATTTTATATATATATATGATTATATATGATAACAAGATTCGGGATGGTCTATGATTCATTGCGGTTTATGCATGCTTATGGCAGCCGGTTTAACGCAGGCCAAGTTTCCTCCTCTCTACCGACCTGGCACATGGCCGCAATGGTAGGCAGCATCATGTCCGGGCCGATGAACTCCGGGAATCGTTCTTCGATCTCCGCATACAATTTCAGCACCTGGCATAGCGATGGCTGTGGCTTCGGGAGAACATCATCCCCAATTGAGATTTATTACTGGGCAGATCCGAATTTGGAATGATGTAAAATGTAGTGACCTCATATTGATTGCCCGGTGGGTAAGTTTCATTGGGCTTACCACATGACTGCAGGTAACATGAAAATCTTCCCTCGCTTGCTGAGCTGGCTAATTCCATCAGAAACACCTCGTCCCACTGTCTCGCCCCTGCGCATGCAGCCAGAACTGTAAGGTAGGCAATGCGATCCTGACAGAAACTGATAGAAACTCCAACTTTTTGCTGCCGGGTGGGAACCTAAAATCCAGCCGGTTGCTTTTAAAGGGTGGCCCTTTAAAGGGTTTAACAAAACACAAACACAGGTGGAAAAATTGGAAGAAAATCCATGAAAATCCAAGCCCATCAGAGCTTTAAACGCCACCAAGCTGCCAGCTGGGTTCCATCCCGCTCCATGGTTCCAAGGAGTTTCAATGCAACGTCCCACTTGCCCAGCTGAACACAAGCCTGGAATCCATCAATACAACCAATGGTTTCATCAATGGTTTCATCATATTTCACCATACGTCAATCCCAATTTTTAGACAACGAAACAGAAACCTCAACATTTTAATCCTCAACATTCAGAAACCATACGTTCATAATAGTTCATAACTCATAAAATGTCTGAAATCTCTGGTGAACATTGGTGAAAATCCGCCTTCAGCACCGCATTGCAGGTCATGGAATGCGGGGTGATGCCACGACCTCCCATGGCGGTGGCCAGGGCCAGGATCTCCCGCCACTGACCGGCCTCCATGGCAGATGGAATGGGCTGGGGCAGGCTTGTTCCATCCAGAAATCCATGGAAAATCCATTGGAAAATGGATGAAAATGCTGGAAATCATTGGAAAATGAAGATATATGATGTATATTATATGACGTATATGAGTTTCTTGATGTTTTTGGACGAAAATTGACTGTCAAAAAGGCTTCGGCGGGAGAGTTCATCTCATTTCCAGTGGATATCTTGCCTGATCTCCAATATGATATTTGTCTCCATCTGATTTACATCCCAATGTATTCAACAAATCCCACTCCTGCCCAATGTCTCGCAGCCCCTTGTGGCCCCTTGGATCCCTTTGGCATTTTCCGACCCCTCGGTGCCTTCTCACAGATGCTGATGGCCATGTCAAAGTGCACTTCCGTGAAGTTCACCGAGGTATCCTCCACCAGGGTCTGGAAAATGTCCATGCCCTGCCGAGGGAGTCACAACTGGTATGGGTCTGAAACAGAAAAATCGGGGGGTCAAAAACTGGGGTTATCGTGGTATAGCCTCTAAAATCTAGAACATCGTCATTCTTCCACATTTGTCCCTTTTAATTGGGATAAATTCAGGGGCGTGCAGTTGCACTGTACAATGTTCCGTGATGCTGTCCCTATTCTGACCTCTCAGTGGAATCCAATAAGAATCCAATAGGAATCCATCCGTCCAAGCTCTCCTCATCCTCCTCACCCAGCCTTAGTTTCGTCTCTCTCTTGACCTTCTGCACCAAAGAGGGCACGTGTCAACTCCACGAGGTGAGACTCCTCCGGAGTTATGCCTCTGCCAAGGTTCTCGTCATGCTGCAGTTTGGAGACTCAAGAATCCGGACTTTGGAGACTCTCTAGGATTGTTTAAAAACCGATTTTAAAAAGCCTCACAAAGTCTTCTGATACACATCCGCCACAACATCCTTTTATGATTTCCAGTTGTTGGTGGTTCGCTGGGATTCAACCAACTTACTTGACTCTACGTGACGAATCGGTTTCGTTGGACAATGTGAAGTGCATCAGCATGCGACCACATAGCCCAACATTGCTATCCAAAGCTGTGCAAGCTGCCGTTCTCCCTCATTTCGATGTATAAATCATAGCACCGTTCGTAGTGCTCTTCAGAATATGATAGGCCTAGGTCGTTGCACTTCAACCGGCAGCTCTCAAAGCTTGACTTGTCATGTCTGTTTTATCTGTTTTGCATTTGTATTCTGCAGGCATCTTTCTTCCCACTAAGGTGCATATCCGTCGCAAGAAACCAATATGGCTGTCATTGGCTGTCATGATATCTAGAATCTAGGCTGCAAATTGTCCCCATCGTTGGACTGCTTTCTTCCACAGTTCAGCTAGTCAGCTAGTCCAGTGTGGAATTTGGTTGCCAAGTTGCCATGCATGATCGTTCGGTAGCACGATGAGTTTGGCTTAACACCATCTGCCTTCACATCGCTGAGGGAAGCACACCCCCCTCCCAGAAAACGACCCACTTCGTTGAGATGGCCCCGCCTGCATCGAATCGAACAAGGTGATGATATTCTCCTAGGGTCCAACTGAGTCCAACTGAGTCCAACTGAGGCCAACTGAGTCCAACTGTGCAGCAGCTTGAAGTTCATGAAGCACCTTCTGGAAGAACATTGAGGTGCAAACCCACTTCTTTCGGCTGTTGCAGGAACCAAGTGCAAAATCATATGTGTGCCTCTGGGACGTGGGTCAGAAGAATCACCCAAGCAGCTGACTAGCGTACATTTCTGCCAACTTCCTACTTCACAAAAAAACTGTGCTTCACACCCCATCCCTACAGGGCCCTACAGTTCTGTGCCCTTCAGGTCATCTGAGAGCCCCGGGCACATCTGGTTTCACCGAATTCTCCCGCATTTCAGCCAAGAGCTTCAATGCAGCGGTCGTCGACCTCACCATCACACAACGAGATCTACCTACAGTATGTCCATCAGCTGCCATCTGTCCATCGCACCTGTTCCTTGCATGAAGTCTCATTAGCCTGTTGTAGCAGGAGATGTTCGGTCTGATCTCACGCGTCCTGCAAGCTGAGCTGAGTGAAATATTCAAAGTCCTGGTGCCAATCCGCCGATGATTTCCCAGGAATTCAGCTCCCCAAGACCCCGCCATTTCCTCATCTCATCCATCTGCTGGAAGAGTTCGGAGATGGAACCTTCAGCCTCCAAAGAAGCCATCTGCTCCTCGGACTGTGGCCAATCCCCACCGGCACCAGATTGTCCGGAAAGCTACTGAAACGCGCTGTTTTCCATGGTTTGTGGCCAACTGTTCGACGCCATTGTGGATCAGTCAGCTGTGGTTATATACTGAATACTTCACCTAAATTTATAACTTGCAGTATACTTGTGGGCACGCAAAGGTTGAAGGTGCTCAAGTCGAGGCCTCTTCACCGACCTAATACTGGGACTGCTGAGAACCCAGCAGCACAAGCTTCTGGCAAGAGCGTGAGGCTGTTCACCTCCGCGAAAAGTGTGAAAACCTGGCAGGTCTGCTGGCAATGTGAGAGAGGGATGTTACAACATCTTGCAGTGAGCAGTTTCCTGCAAGCTGTGCCATGTCAAACTCAAACTGCTTCGGCTGGAAGTTATTTGAGTTGAACTCGCTACTCACTATATGGTGGCTGAGATTGTTGGTTCCTTTCTGTTGATGTCAAGTCGTCTGGTCAATGGAACTGGTGGCTCATAAGTTCATAAGCCTCTTCATGTAGTCCCGCAAGCCGCAAGGCACGCAGGGCCTGACACAACCGACTGGCAAAGCTCCTGCTGATCCGATCCTGCTGTGTGGTGACTGGCGCTTGTTGATAGGGCTGCTGTTGCTGTGAATCTTGCCGTTTGGTCATGCTTGATGTTAGGATTACCACTAGCATTGTCAGTGTGGAGTCTTGCTAAAAGCATTCCCTCAGCCGAAAATTTGTACCAGATTTACCATGTCCCTCCGATCTTGATTCTTTCTCCATTAAAATTCTACCCCTCCATTTGGGTCTGGAATCTGAAAATAGGGTATACCGGCCCGCCTAATCATTTAATTCAATGGGAAAACTATAGGAAAATGCTGACAAATGATGGGATTTGTTTGGCGGCGTTCCTATAATTGTCAAACAAACCCAAGTGGCCCAAGTATCATAATCAGGCTTTAAATCCCATATACAATTGGTTCTATATCCCATTCATATCCGAATAATATCATCATTGATATCCCAGGTTCTTGGCCTGAAGAGTGCTGGCCTCATCGGTAATGAGTTGCTGCCTAGGAAGCGGGAAGCGGCAACACCTATGGGTACAACAATGAGGTATAACTAAACAACAATGGTTGGGATATAGTATTATATAACCAACGGAATATATCTACATGACATATGGCATATAATACATTGTATGTGTGTGTGTGTGCGTGTGTGTGTGTGTGCGCATGTGTGTGTGTGGGCGTGTGTATGTATATATATAATTATAAATATAATTGTATATATATGTGTGTATATATATATATATATGTGTGTGTGCACATAACATAACTATATACGAAAAAATGGGACGTTGTGACAACAGAGTTGCATACTCGCGAAACAAACCCGATTTTGGCTCCATCCATCTCTCAAAGGGAGACCAGCGACAAACGTTGAGACCCTTGAGACCCCCCGCTCTCGGAGCAGATCCAAGGCCCTGAGCTGTTGCTTTTTGGCTTCTTTGACCACTTTCGCAATGCCTGCAAGGTCCACCGGATGGTGCTGTGAAATCGAGGCCTTCATGAACATTACAGTAACTAACTCAGAAATACCAAGGAATACCTGCGCGTTTTGCTCCAAGACTCACCTTCATCCTCAAATTTCATCCCCTTCCGCCGCCCGTCCCGGCCTTTCGCTCGCTCAGGGTCTAGCTCTAAGACAGGCATGGATACCTCCTCATCGTCCTGAGCCAGGGCACATGGCCCCCCCGCTAAACACATCTCTGAAACTGTGGAAAAAAACAGGCATATTCAGATATCCTTCCTGTCCCCCATCTCAGGAGACCCACTTTGTTTGGCTGTCCTTTATGGTTTCTAGTGCTTCATCCTCAGGAACTTCTTCGTCCTCTTTGGTCTCCTGGGCCTGTTGATGAAGTCATCAGGGTCAATGGACAGTTCCAGGGCTTAGAAAACATGCAGGTCCCATCTGCTACAACCTGGTCTTTAGAGTTTTCGTGCCACTTTTCTTTCAGAAACTCTTCTCAAGCCTCCTGGGTGGCAGCCAAACGAGCAATTCGCGCTGCTAGTGCCACCATGGCCAAGTCCCAACATCTCACCTGATACGGCAGATGCTGATAGCTGAAGCAACTGAAGCAAAGATTGGGGACGATGAAAAACGACCACAGGCATCCTCGGTGTGCGCCTTTGCGTTGCGCAAAGGCGGAAAGGGAGGACGCCTGGCCAGCTGCACCTCAGCCACAAAGAAGTTGGCCACTTCGACCCCCCCAAAAAAAACAAGGACCAAGGAGGAAAAAACACAAAAATTCTAGTTCTGCCACCCATAGGTCTTGACTGGTCCACTTGGCCATGCCTAAAACAACCAGGTGCCGCGACCTCCGCCAGCTTTGCGGGTCGTCCTCTTGACACAGGAAAGTGAACCGCTTGGACGCCCGTGAAGGACAACACCTGAGCACTGGATGATCTGAGAATCTGGATGATCTATTCCTCTCAAAAAATATTGGGGAAGCATCAGTTGCTTTCTTGCCGTTCCAGCCCCATGACTTGTGGATCAAAGCTTAACGGCTAAAGTCTAAAGCTCTGTATGCAGATCCAACCACCTGCACAAACCCACATATCTATCGCAGCTCAGCAGCTGATCTGGCCCCATATGCACTGCTCAGCGCTAGGGTAGCTGCAGCCACTCCTCAGTGGCTAAGGTGGAGGGTGCCATAGGGAGGGTGGTTAGTGGCTTTGATCCGCCTGGGGGAATAAGAAAAGTCACTGAAAACAATATATCATTATCCCAAATGGGGAGAAACAATATGAAATAATCATAGCTTTGAGATACTTTGAGTATATGTGTATATATATATACAATCACCCAAATAGATCCAAATAGGGCAAGATTATAAATTATAAACATGTTCGAAACCAGCACTAACCAGCCAATGACATTGGGCCAAAGGGGATGGCAATGAAATCAAAGTCACTACAGCCAATGCCCTTTGGGCATCTTTCAGTTCTCCGCCGTCTGCGCATGCAAGGACCTGATGCCGTGGCTGATGCGACACAAGACTTGGGGGTGGCTGAACCTTCATTGGACCTCTCCCATGGCCGAATCTCACCATGTTCCCCATTGAAACTGCATTTTTTTTGGCATGTATATTATTGTATATTGGTGTATATGGATCCCTCGTGTCAGAATAAAGGAAAACTGGAAATGAGGCCCAAACCGTTTAGGATCCTGACCGTATGGCCAGCCCTTTTTATCAGCACAAGCTTGAGCCAAGCTGAGGCCGTCCATGCAGCATGAGGCGATAAATCCACCCCAATGTGGCAAGTCTATGCCATAACCCCCCAATTCTTGATGGTTCATATTGGTTGATCATACTAACCTGTTCGTGGTGATACTGGGAATGGTTTATGAAACTGGGTTACCACATTAAACCACCGTCTGGACATCTCCTATGGGGAAACGGCTCCGTTGGGTTTTGGAGTTTGGGATGTCCCCCGATAATAACGCAGGGCCACGCAGCGGACCGGTCTTTCCACGCTGGAGCGACCATTTGTTGGCTGGAGGTTGCTCAAATGAGCAATCAACGTTGCCTTAGCAGCGACATCTCAAAATCGTGTAAGAGCATGTAAGGATACCACGTGATACCACTCCAACGTGTCGTTTGTCAGTTCAACTGGAGTTATTAGCACGGCAAATCATACAATGGGCAGAAACCCGCTGATGGGTTCCTTGGATGTTGATCCTTGTCCCAGAAACCTTGATCTTGATGCGAACGAGAATCAACACCCCATCCCCAGCTCCATCATGGAGAGATTGGAGAGATTGCCTCTCTCCCTGCCCACTTGTCGGGGGAGCGTTCGAACTCCGGCTCCTGCGCCCATGGCACCCCGTCCTACCACCAACCGGAAGTGATCTTAGAAAGACCTGAAATAGCCTTCAAAGAATGAAATGAAATATCCGAAATAGTCCTAAACGGATCAAGATAGAACAAAACCTTCCAACAGCCTCCACTTCAGCTCCTCCACTGCTCCACCTTTCTCGGATTCTACGGCGTCTACGGCGTCGGCCTTGTCCCCTGCAACCCATGCAGCGGCAAAGTCAATGGGGCCCCCAGTGGCTTCCACGATCTTCTCACAGAAATGCTGATAGCACACAGGCCTAGGCAAGAGCCACTTCTTGGGACCGGGTTTGCTTCTGGAATTAGTGTAGGGGAGTTTTATTTTAAAAAAACAAGGAAACTGCCTGACATTGAATGTTGGAAGAATTGGAAGGTGGAACCTACGCGGGTCAAAAACATTTGTAGAATTCTGTGGTGTATCCAATGTCACCAGATACCCATGAGCTCGGGTTGGTTCGTTTGGATATGAACGCCGCGGCTATGAGATATGGCAGCCACAAGACCAGAAAATAGCTACTTTCTCCATCAAGCCTGCTTGGGGTGGTATGGGATCACTGGGGGCCCACAAACCATCACAAACCTATCCGACCTATCCTTGAAATTCCTCTCATATATCCCTGAACATAGCTGAGGCTCGCATACATCTCCTCCGCACCAAGGCAAACAGTGGGCCCTTCCAAAGAAGCCTTTCCATTGACACCTGGGGGTTCCACTTCACTTCTAATGTAAACCTTGGATTAATAAACCCATGGTTTATTAATTAGGGAGGTGCTCCCCAAATAGTGGTAATCTAATACTCAAATGGTACCTCCCCAATCAAACAACCTCGGGGTTTATTAATCCAGGGTTAGTATTGAATGGCTTGCCTACTGGACATGGGGAGTTTCCCATTCCCTGTTTGATCACCAGTCTGGAACACAATTGAATGACCGGTGGGCATGTGCAAGCACTGAGGTCTGCACTGCGCAAGTTCATAGTGCCTTTCCTGATTTCTGGCAGGTTGTTGCAGGCTGTATATTACACAACTGTGGCTTCATGCCATGTTCATCAGTTCAGGAACTGGCCGTCTTGAGAGATACAACTTTCCATCTGCTCCTTTCTCAATTCGTGCAGGTCAATCAAACACTTTCTCTGCCCAGTCTCTTGCTGCAGCAGGCGCATGTGGTTTTCACCTCTGTTTTCACCAGGGTGACCATCAATCCAACAGCTGCCAGGGTGTACACTGACCTGATGAGATATCCCATGTGCAAATGATTTACTGTACCCATTGCAAATCTTTGACAGTGCAAATTCCCACTGCAAGGTCAAGTTATAGGAGGGTACAGTAACAGTTGCGGGCCATTTCTATTTTGTACATGGAACATGCACCTCGTAGTGACTCACTGACCAAGGTGTTTCACCCTTTCCTGAGTGGGGTAATCGTATCCCGTATGCCGTATACCTGTTCATATCTTTAGCTAATCTAAACATAGCTAAAATGACTACACTCGCTATGCAAACATCCCCTCTAGCTGAAGCCTCCTCAATGGAATCCGCCAGCTCCATGAGGCGTTTGGAACCCTCAAATAATTGCGAGCGGAAATCGGTGCGAAGGCCAAAGCACATCACTGGCACTCCTGGACAACTTGACCCGGCCAAATCCCCAAAATCCCATGGGCTTCCTTTTCGAATTAGGTCATAAATGGCAATGTGGGACAATGCCATAAACATCCATAAACCCCCAGTCATCACCATTTTTATAGGTGGCAGTGGTATAGTAAGTTTGTGTAAGTTTAGTACGTACCATTCCCAGAAAAATTGGTGGTTTGTTCAGCTAAGGTCATTGGATCGCTGCCGATCGCTGCGCCTTGCATGGTGGAAACGTTCCTCAACCTCTCAATGACTCGTGGCGACAGGAACTGCGCCTGACCGGCACAACGGGCGGGGCTGCGATGTATGGCACTGGTATGGCTCCGTGCCTCATCCACCAGGATACAGCTGACCTGACAGGTTGATCGTTGCAACAGGTTGATGGATATTACACATGAAATGACATGTTCATACATGTTCATTGCTGATGTGAGTCTGAAAATAAGGCACCCAAATTCGATTGTTGAAATATGTTGAAATCATCCAACACTTAGACAAAGAAGGGCAAAGATCTTGAGTTTCTTTCAGAATGTCAGTGACTCTCAGTGTGATGTGCCTGGCATTGCTGAGCCCACCACTCCGATGAGCATTTCGGTGGGGAACTCTGTCTCAGGAGTGATTAATACATCAGCCTGAGAGTTGGCCGCAAAACGATTCAAGAAAGCAACTGCCACACTTCTCCTACAATTGAGGATAATTTGATCATCTTGAATCATTCTTCATCTTGTTCTCCTGATGTTCCATGAAAAAAAAACTAAACGAATCTAACCCTCGGTTCATCGATAAATCCGATCGGCCTCGCGCTTCAGGCCACAGCGGCTCTGCACGCAAGATGATCCGAAACGGGTGTCCAGCTTTGGCTTCATCACCAAAACCTGGCAGGATTTTTTAAATGCCGCACTGCGGCACTGCAGCTTGGAGTCCGCGCCTTCTTTGATTGCCTCAGTTGACAGCTGAACATATGTGCCAGATTGTGAGCAAATGCCAAGCATAACAAACACCCTGAGGTTGAAGGCAAGCAGCATTTCATAGGCGTGAGCTATGGCCAGGAGGTTCATGGTCTTCGCGGACATCATGGCACCATATCGAAAATAAAGTTTGGCCTCGGAGACCAGCAAAGGCCAGCGCAAGCATTTGTTACAGTGCTGTACATTCTCCGACTCTGTCTTTGCGGGGTCCTATCCAAAAGCCCCGGGCAAAAAAAAAACACTACTGTACAATATACACAGAGATATATAGACAGAGAGAGAGAGAGAGAGTGAGAGAGAGTGAGAGAGTGAGTGAGGGAGGGAGTGAGTGAGTGGAGTGTTGTTTGTGATTTCTGTATCTGTCTGTGGATCAAATCAATGCTTACATGTGCGAATGCCTCACCACAGTGAGGGCATGACCATCGCAAGAATGTTGAACTGGGGCGGGAGTAGTTCCCACAATCCCAAGTTTGGCCTTATCTCCCCCTGTGAGCACTAAGCCAAAAGGGCCAGCGGTTGCCTAACTGAAGGGAACTGTGCCACAGCTAGGTCCTAATCTGATTAATCTAGCATGCACATCGCCACTTGTTTCTCTAACTCCAAAGGTTTCGCGCCAGGCTATGGCCAGGGAGATCCAGGGAGCACTTTGTCTCCATGTGTTTTCCCGGACAGGCAGCATGGTCACCGGTTCTTCGGCTATGGAGATCAACAGGCTTCGTCAAAGGGCATCACTGGGAAGGTCTCGTTCAAGTAGCTCATGCCTCGATAGCTCGCAGCTCGGACGTTGTTCACCTGCCTCACCGGTGACGATCTTGCTGAATCTTGCTGAGGCCGCTACTGAAACGGACTCTGTACATGTTGTGACCTTGCAAATGAAGGAAAGCAAGTCAATGCCCTGATGCCGGCGCCACACAAACGTTCAGGCACGATTTTGGCCTTGTTTTACTGTATGAGAAAACATGAGAAGACATGAGATGATACATCAAGCAACCCCAAGTCAACCTGCAGAGCTGGGTTTTGTTGACCAGGTGGGGCGCTAAGATGGAGGCCGCCATCATCAATTCCAGCTCGTTGTTGCGAGTGAACTTCTACTAGAACTCCTGACGTTGAAAGCGAAAGAGGAACTATGTGGACGTTTGCCTTTGCCCATGTCAGGCCGGTTTGGGTCCAAATCAAACGAAACTCTTAGGATTTTGTGTTTCCAGTTTGCGTGCTAATATGAATCGGGGCCACCCTCAAGTCGATTCGCAACTCAGTTTGATTATACTGTGAACTCAAATGGCGATCACTTCACGTGAATGTAACCAATGTAACCTGGATCAAACCGGCACCATAGAGATGAATAGCAACCCATGGCGACCCCTCCTGGCGAAAGCCCGCAGGTCACATCAGAGAGCCGCCAAGCGATGTCATCCACGAACTTCCAGGTGGAGGTGCCTTGGTCAAGCTGACATAGCTGGGGACCTAACATTCTGATGAATCTACCAAGTTGCCTCAGGTTGCATGAATTTGTTTGTCCTCTCTCTCTCTCTCTCCCTCCATCCCCATCAGTGTTCCTTGTTTGCTTTTTTTCACGTTTTTCCAAGGAAACAAAAAAAACAATTTGTTGGGACTCATCGAATGGGTCAACTATGCCAGCTATGCTTCAAACAAATAGACACGGCAAGGGGTTGCGGGCGTTCCGTGGGAAAGTTTGGATGGGTCATGATGGGCCAAACTCAGCGCCAAAGACAGCCAAAGACTTCATCTTTTCAATAAGCGTGAAACAACCCACAAAACAGAGGGCCTGGAAGCAACAACTATCAAAATCTGAAGCCGAATGACTGCAGCTGGCACGCAGAAAAGCGCGTCCTTCGATGATAGCAGAACCATGTTGGAGCGAAAACTCTTCGGCTTGGGGTTGGACCCAGATGCAATGCCTTGCCGCCAATGCTAGCCAGACCAAAAAAAGTTCCCAACATAAGGCATAGCCATTTTCCTTCTTGGTGTGAGAGAAAACTCCTCCTCCTCCTCATCCTCATCGCATCCGCATCATCATCCTCATCATCAGCATCCTCAGCATCCTCATTTTGCCAGACACCCATGAAGAAAAGCATGTCTTGTTGCCAAGTGTCTCAGGCCAATAGAGGTTGCTCTCCACCCACGTTTGGATCTCCTGGCAGTAGGAGCTACTCCCCAGCTCCACCCGGGCAGTTGGAATTCCAGTACTTGGGGCAGCTAGATAGACAGATCAATACATCATCTCTATGTGAAAATAGTATACGATGTTTAATTATACAGATATATCTACCTATTTATGTGTACAATATATATATATATATATGCAGTCCAACTGACGTATCACAATACCGTTGGGATCAAAAAAGGTCGGCATCACCCATGTTGGGCTTCAGCATCCCAGTCCTCCAGCACCTCTTCCACGGTGACGTTGGCGATCAGCAACGGCAGTGCCTGATCCTCGCGACAGGATGCCTTCCTGAGACTCCAGCGGCAGCAGCCTCTCACTGGGCAGTTCTCCTGGGGCGTGGGGATTTCACCCGCCAAAACAGGGGGGAATTTACTGCAACGTGTTTCATCGATATCCCCCACTTTTCAATACTTGTCATTTCTAAATGCACATAGGGGTTTCAACCCAAAATGGACGGGGATATATGATATATACCTTAGATATCCTTAGATACCGTATAGATATCCCCATCAAAATGCAGCTAGCAGCAGCTAGTATAGCAGCTAGTCGCAGCTAGTAGCTCGCTTGCCAAGGGTCTGGAAAGCGCTCCCACCCTGCAGCATTGAAGAAAGTCTGCAAGTGGATCCTGCCCAACACGGCCCAACAGGGAAGCTTCCCGGCACAGTACCAGGCACTGAGGCAAGGACCCAAGCGCTAAGATACAAAGCAGGGCCAGCGGCGCCGCCAAAATTCCAACTAAAAGCCGGAACCACAATCTACCTTGGTGACCAAATGCACTATCAAAATCTATCATGGGCCGATAAACCCGCCACCCCGTCCCAGCAGCTGCTGCATAATCTGAAACTCAAAGCGCGATCTAAGTCACATCGCGGTGCATTCCCCTCGTTGGCCTTTCTCAGCAAGACCTGGGCAAATTGTACCACTTTACTTTCAGATGAAAACAAGTCATGGCAAATTTGTCAGATGTGTGTGCTACCCAGTTGCTAGGTAAAGCGCCGTGATTAGAAGCAGCAGCAACGACAGAACAATGGCCAAAGCCAGGCCAACCTGAGCAGTATGAAAAGCCGGGCATGTACTTGAGCACATTTTGACATGACAGGCCCGTTGGTTCCACAGGTGGAATTCATCATAGATACGCAGCACCAGTATTTCTTTCCATCTTCTTCCATCATCAGCTTCCATTGCAGTGAGGTCAGTATGACATGAGCGCAGCCAAGCCACAAGGCTCGCGAGCACAAGCTCAAGCAGAGAGAGGAGGAACCTCGTCGTGACTTGTAAACTCCATCAGCTTCTGGCAGTTGGATGAAGGACGACAGGCATCAAGTTGTAATTATTTGCGCGCTAGCGATCGGAGTAGCCATCTAATTTATCCAACTGTTCCCATCTTTATCTGCACATTTACTAGGTACCACTCTCTCTCTCTCTCTCTCGCTGGCAATTTCCTGCACTTAATAGCAATCGCCTTTCCCACGAGTCCCCCGAAAACCGCGGACATTAGGCAACATCACCCAAAGTATTGAGGTCAGCCGCTCCAACAGTTGCAAAGCCAAGAGTCAAGATGCTGCAGCAGGAGAAGAGGCACTTGTGGCAACAAGAGTATCCGGGCTGTGAACCGGAAGCCTGCAGGCTGAGACCACGCAAAGGTTGCTCACAAGGCCTCCCCCCCAAAAAAAATGAAACCTCCAAATAGCCAAATGGAATCAAGTGGACGGGCAAAAGAAGTTATGATCCTCTTCAGTATCCTCCATAGCCAATGTTCATAGCCTCCCTTAGCCTCCATGGTTTCCATACCATGTCCCTCGCCTCCACCTGCATCTTGCCCTCGGGTGGCCCATCAGTCATGGTCCCATCCCAAGGTGGACGACTGAGACGGGAGATTTCATGCGAAATCGACCAAGGAGACTGTGACGTACTGATCGTACTGTGGCATAAGACTCACACGAAGTTTGGAGCATCTTAGAGCGCACGCTTGCCAGTTGCGTGCCAAGGTCTCAAATCCTTCCGTTCATCTGCTTCCTTGAGTAATATGCCTGCATTTCAGGTCTAAGTTGCGCATCAGTGCACACAACAATGCATCCCTGTCCCTTGGGCCAAATTCAGCTGTATGGAGCATGTAGGGCTGCAGGAAATGAGCCACGGTATCTACATCAACAGGATCTGGAGTCAATGAAACAACATCCCTTACGAATTCCGCGCGATCTTGCAGATTTTGGACATCTGCATTGCAGATCCACTCCAGACCTGGCCTGTTAATTGGGGCGCGCAGCACGACTTGCATGGAAGCAAGGAAGGCCTGCTAAAAGGCCTACACTCTCCTGATTGCATGCCAAAAATCTTGCACCAAAAGCTCAAAATACTGATACACCATCCATACCCGGGAAATCGAATCTACTGCTATTTCATTGTTTGAAATAGGACAAGCATTGCAGATGACTTGTGCTTTCACTTGCCTACTAATGGGCATTGTGGGCATTCCTGTTCGGAGATTCGCTAAGGCGCCATCAGCTGTCACATTCGGTGGTTACGCGTCGCGGTCACGGGCAGCTGCCAAGCGTCATGCCTGTCAGGACGATTCCAGTGCCAACAAAGAATAACAAGTCTTGCCAAACTTGTTAACTTTGTAGCCCACAATCCTTAGATATAGAGAGAGAGAGAGAGTACGCCAGGTTCCCTTAAAGACCATCGCCGATCCCATACGCTGTGGTGCTTGGGGCCGTTCTGAGATGGCCAAGCCTGTTGTTTTAAGAAGGTTTGTGCCAAGGAAACTGACTGCATTTCAGCACCTTCAGCATGCACAGGGCTAGCCGTCTCAATGGGGAGAAGGTGTAGAGATATCATGACCTCAGCTCTTTGATCCAAGTTCTTCATCCTTGCCCCAGGGGCACAAGGTCAGTCTTCGAGACATTTCGACCATGACTTGACTTCTTTTTTCTCCTGCAAAATAGTTATATATAGATTGGTCCAAAACGGCTGTGCTGGCCACGGTGGTCCGATTACCGTCCACAACGTCTTAGTCAAAAGTCAAAACGCCAACCATCTGTACAGAGAGCTAGAGCGAGACTCAGAGAGACTCAGAGACTCTAGGTGCTACATAGGGCACCTGGTTTTAAAATGTTTTAAAATTGTCAAAGGGCTACAGAGACAAAGGGCTCATGCCTGTCCCTTCAGGTGACTTCGATGTGAAGCTGTGCAATGCATTTGTCATCGTATTTTGCACTTCAGAATGGGTGATGCACATGATGACTTTGAGGCCGCCGTAGCGTGTGAGAGAAACTTTCATAACACCGGATGCCATGGTGATGGACCGATCCACATAGATCGGCGTTGCTTTAAATGTAGCCACCTGGTCCGGTACTTGAAAATCTTGATATTTTCGCTGGGCGTTGAATTGGATTGCATCTTCACGCAAGCGATGGAGAAGCTCGCGAGTGAAGTCTGATGCAAAACTCTGGCTGACGGATTTTCCAGCGAGGCTGCAGAAGGGAGCAGATGCAGCTTCGACCATCTCGGCGTCCATGTCAATCTCTAGAAAAGCATCCTTGTGAGCATACTTCAATCTCTTCTCTACAATTCCGTTTTCACGTTCATTCCGCTCAAGTGTAGCATTGCTTCGGTCTGACTCGCTGGAATTGTCCCAATAGTCCAGACCTGGTGGCAGCTCACAGCTGCGTTCTGGGACATCTAAGACATGGACTCCCCTTCCATGAGACTCAGCAGAGGCCGCAACCAATTCAGACTCATCTTGAATTGCATCTGTGGCATTTTCACCTGCCAAGGATTTCAAATCGGTAAAATCCCGAAGGCCAAGGAGGTGGCACTCCCGGCCATCCATCATGGCATACTTCACCTGGAAGACTTCGGTGCGGAACTTACTGGAGTAGCTATCAACCAAGTGGGTATGAAAGACATGGGCTGCACGATCGCTTTGAGACATCAGAATTTCTTGGGCACGTTCAGCCTCACCTGGGGCAATGAAATCCGTCAGTTTCCGCCCCTCCAAACTCACCCCAGACCGCCGCAAGAGCATGGTTGCTAACTTCTGCGAGTGCAACTGGAGCTTCAAATCGCTGTCAAGCTCGCAGACAGCATCGCATGTGAGCTCTAGCAATGCGGATGCTGCACTGAGATGACGATTGCTATCGCTTGCCCTCATTGCCGTCTCCACAGTGTGGCGGATGAGTCGGTTCGCAACATTGTGGATTGCGACCACCGCACCTGTGCAGAAAATATTGCAGAGAACTAAGGTCCGCGGGTTCGCAACAGTGTCGGGGCCCGCTGCAAAGTCTGTCTCAGCGAACATGCGCCACACGACCACTCCAACGACTAAGCCTTGGCTAAGGAGGACTCCAGTGTAATGTGCGGCAATGGAGACGGCAACTGTCTGCACCATCATGAAGCACACCAACTGCAAGATGAAGACATCATCAAAGTTGGGGCTTCCCAGTGGAGATAGCCAAAAAGCCATCAAGCCATGTGCGACCAAGCAAATGAAGTCCAACACGGAGGCCGTGACCAATGATGGCATCAGGTGAACCGTCAGCAAGGAAACGTAAGTCAGAAGAAGCGACCAACTAAATGCTAAAGACATCCATCTCTCATTCCCTGCCCAGATGTTGTACAAAACCGGCACGAGACCACAAGCAGGAATAGGAAGGAAATATGACATGAAGCGCCGTGCCCAAACGACCTTTCTGGCACAAGTCTCTCTGTAAAGAAAGGCCTCCCTGATCTGATCATTCCGGCTGATGGTGGGATACCAGTCCCTCCACCTTAGACTTTTCGCCTTGCCATACCAAGTCCTGCAAAGAACCGGGGCTTCGTGGCAGTAGACGATCAAATTCACAAGCACAAATGCGCCCGCACATCCGCAGAAAATTGCGTCATCCATCGAGAGTCCCCGCGTCTCCATATCTCATCACCTACGTCTGGTTCAAACTGTTCAAACGGAAAAAAAATCAGCAAGGGCCTTGGGCCGAAGCTTGAGCGAAAACTGCTACTTAAGTTCAGTCATTTCTGTTCAGGTCGATTTTTGAACAACAGATATATACGCTTTTAGGGTTTCACATGTTGTCGCTGATATGGGGCACATTTTGTTGGCTCCGTGCCGGTCAGACTTGGAGCAGAAGTGGTTCGTCCCAGCACACTTCCGGCCTAGAGGGCACCGGCAGTCGGAAACGTCACGGAAACGGAAACTGTGGCAGGATCCGATGGTTTTAGCGGCTTTGAGTGCATACTAAGTGACGGTAGCACCAAATCCAGTTCGAGTCTTGCTCAATAGCCTCATGATTCAATGGCTGACAGCCCTGATAACCAGCCCAAACTCATCAGTTTTCTATCTAAGCGCACTCTCTTCATCACGCTGAGCGCGACCAAATTTCACTCATGCCAATGGACACTTTTTTGGCGCACAATTTTTGGACACTAGTACTTGCTAGCAAACGTGAATCTGCACCCGTTCAATTTCATGAGAGTGTTTTTGTCAACTTCAGCCCTGGACCGCGTCTTATCCTGTGTGGCTGCCATTCCTGGGTCACCACGGGCACCAGGGGTCACCATGGGTCACCAACGACCCCCGACACCGCGACGCCGAGGCGACGGCTATGAGGCGCAGTCTCCTTGCTGGAGGAGAAACCTCTCCTGACATCGACCCCGGCCGGGAAAATGGTAGACTTGCCTCCCCAACTCTGAGCGTGTACATACACACATAGGTTATATATGATATGTATATATATATATATACATATGTGTGTGTGTTCATATATGAGGAAAAAATATTCATATAATCCTAACCATATACACGGCAATGGTGGCAAGAATTTACAACAATAATAAGAATGAGAAATGAAAATGTTGAAAGAATATTGTGGTTATACATATATATATATACATATAAATATATATATATATA
>Ga0126342_10007958_pt1 | contig 18953 bp, 16 predicted proteins | sample Cyp1metagenome_FD_92528 | JGI IMG/M metagenome (GOLD analysis project Ga0126342, IMG submission 92528) | Coral microbial communities from Lord Howe Island, Old Settlement Bay, Australia - Cyphastrea 1 metagenome | ecosystem: Host-associated > Invertebrates > Cnidaria > Coral ... | reverse complement strand
CTCTCGCTGAAAAAAAAAACCGCTTGTCGAGGGAAGGACACGCTCGGGACAGGCTGGCCTTGAACTATAGGTCATTTATTCTTGGGAAACTTCCGCCGCCGGCTTGCCCGGGTCTATGTTATTATGTTATTGTTATATTAAATTAAATGATAGTGTATTATATTATTATATTAAATATATATATATATTGTATCTTGCTATACTATATTGTATCATACAAAATCTGTGTATATATAATATATGCCAATGGCCAATATGTGTTCAATCTGTCTGGCAATTGTATCAACTGCATCCTCATGCAATTTCTACCTGGAACAAGTTCTATGGTGGCAGTGTTTGGTGGTGGTGTTGGTGGTGGTGGCGGTAGTGGTGGGTATGTCCTTCACTTCTCGCTCGCAAAATGACAGCGGTTGCAGTTTTTGCGGAGTGTTTTGCTGGAAATGGTGATAGCGACCCCCACAAAGATAGAAAAGTTGGAAACCTGGGAAATGGTGGAGAAAACATAGAAGTACCATCCTGAAAAAACCGTTTGGCATCTTTTTTGGGGTTGCTGTAAATATTTAGTAAGTAGAGTACATCCCAAGAGTTCCAATAGTTTGAAACACTCATAGCAACCCCCAAACAGATAGAAAACTTGGAAATTATGGAGGAAACATCATCGAACTACGAGTACCATCCAGGAAACACTGCTTGCCACAATTGATGTTTTATTTATAGACTATAGATTATTTTCCCCAGCTAGAAACTTCCATTTGGTTCGGGGATTTCCAATTGCTATGTTCGATTACCAGAGGGTCTGTATCATGCTCGATTTCCCAGTGTATTCCTTTTCTGTGGGCCCCATTAAAAAAAAAAAACACCATTTTTGTTGGTTAAACCCACATTTGACACCATTAAACCATCATTAAACCACCATTTTTATAGTGGGCCCCATTGTACCACCATTAAACCCACATTTTTGATGGCTGAAGCCCTATATATGGTTGGTTAAATCACCATTTGACAAGTGACACTGGACGATGCCGCCGGCTCCGTTGCTGCGTCCCGAAAGGCGCTGTCCATGGCGCGCGAGGCGCTGACCGCCACATCCTCCTAGGGGCCAAGGGGTGGTTTCACCAACAAAAATGGCTATGTGTTAGGTTTATGATGGGTTCATAATGATGGGTATTGCTAGGATATACTGGGCTTATATTGGGTATATATATATAAGAATTATATATATATATAAGAATTATATATATATATATAAATTATATATATAATTACTATTATTACTATTTATATATATATATATATTGGGTTTATATATGTGTATGTATATATATATATATATTATAATAATATGTACAGTGACAGTATATATGATATATTATATATACATGGGGTTTATATTGGGTCTATGTATGTATTGGTTTATATTACGGGATGGGTTAAACATGGAGGTTTAAGCCACTTCAAATGGATTTCTTTGGGGGTATCTTTCGTGGGATTTTGTGGCACAAAGTTAACCGGTGGCAAATTCCGTGTTCACAAGGTACCGGTTTGTGAATGGGGAATGCCACTCATTCAACTATTGCAACTATGATCATCCACAATATTTGGGGTACTAGTATAACCGCAATCAACGGCGGATTGAAACAATGCTCAAATGTCGGGATCGCCTTATTAAGATGGTGCCCCAGTTCATTACCTAAATTGCTTGAGAAAACTCCAATGACTCGTTTACGGGGGTGTCGGGGGTGATATATTTACCGGGGGTTATAAACCAACAAAAAGAACAGGGGGGCAGCAGCTTGGTCAAAGTGTTATTGAAACCAGTGAACACCTACTAAGGACTCTTCAAGCCCTTTAACTTCCATGAGATTGGGAGGATATGGATTTGATTATCTTCGATTCATTGGGTGTGTCTGAAAATGGGTATACACACCCTGCAAAAGGCCACTTGAATGGGGAAATGATGTTCAACCAGACACATTGGGGATCACTGGGGTTCAACTGGAATCGAATCCTTCAAGAAACGAAATGTGGATTTCACCAACAATTAGGGTATGTCACCAGCGGCACCGATCTTACGCGCATCCAAAACGGATTCTCAATGGATCTGCCGACCGCAACAATTTCCCATCGTGTTCTTCAAATGCTGTGACCATTTCAATCCGTTTCCTTCCAAAATAACATCACTCTTTTCATTCAATCTACAACCCCATTTTTTTCTTCGAAACTCGAATCATTTTCATTTTGTCATCCACAGTTTGACCCACAAGGACGTGAATTGGAGGGACCCAGCATTTGCAGTCATGCAGGTCCTGTACCCTGACCCATCGCCAATCACCCATGACAGCAGCGTCCTCGGGCACAGCTTCTTCTTCCCCCGCGTCCAAGATCCGGAGTCTTCGCCTGCACTGGGAATCAACAATGGAGATATTCCACAAAATCTTCCGGGATGTAGATAGGACACCTCTGCAAAATTCTCCAACTGTGGTCTTTAAACTATCCGTTGTCTGCTGAATGCCACATTTCAGCCTCGCCGGTCTCTTCGAGATCCCAGGGTGAAATTTTCGTCCCAGCCTCTTCCCAGTGCTGATGTTGATCTGCTGTCCACCTCCTTCAGGGCCTGGCCCACTGCCGAGCTGCTGGTCCCCTGTTCCCATCTGTTCCCCGTGTCCGTGCCATTTTTTTCCCCCGTGTCCTACCTGAGAAGTCGATCTTGTAGTTCTGACCGCGAGCATGGATCCTCAGAACACGAGCACAAGGATCACAAGGGTCCAGGGAGGACACGACGCGTGAACAAAATGATTCCTGGCGGTCAGTTGACACGACCGAAAATCCTGAGCAATGAGTAATGCTGAAACAACACTTGGCTCCCAGGCTGAAACACCAGTTCTCCTTTTGCCAGTTGTTGACAGATTGCACGCATCCTCATGGGCCCCATAGGGATGATACACATCCTAACTCACCAAAAATCCAAAAGGATTGCTGATACGACCCATCCATAGCTGGTTGTTGCTTTTGAAAGGTAGCTGATGTGCCAACACGTGAAAGGAAGCCATTTTTAACGTGGGACACCCAAACACATAAGCTTTGGTTTATAGAACCCATTTATGGTGATTTTGGGATGGAAGAAAAGGCACATTAGTCACAAATCTCGCTGCCAGAAACTCTCCAGTTCTCAGGGCAAGACTCTTCGGTGGAGCAATCCTTCCATCCGCCCTCCAGTTCTATCTGGACGCGAACCTCACCCCGCTGATGGTTTGTTGCAGAATGCGGATGCCCCCCAGGGTTAGCTCTTCCCAAAAACATTCAAAGACCAAGCATCATCAAATCAGGTTCTAGTCTTTGTTCAAAGTACAGATGGGTTCACCAAACTGGCCCGAAAGCATCCATTCTTCAACATCCGAAGCTGTTTCTGGGATCAGCTAGAAATCACAAATGCCGGGCAAATCACCAGTGATTTATCTTCTTCGCCCTAGGCTATCGATTGAATCCCGAGCTGCATCCAAAGGTTCGTCATCCGCATAGCCTGACTTCCTGCGGCCGTTCTGCGAGCGATTTTGAGCGATTTCTGGGTGCATGAGTTGATGGGAGATTTGATTGGGTCGAAGTAAGGAGATAGGCACACTGAAAAATATCTTCAATATCTTGAATCAACAGCCCTAAAAACACAACCATCATTTTCAGACTTCACAGGTGCAGATTCAGATTGATAAAATCCACAATGTCTGAAAATGTCTACTGGATTTCTGGATTGATAATGTGGAACCATCATTTATCATCTATCATCATTTATCATCTGGATTTCTGGAGGTCCACAATTCTCATGTCCGTTGCGTCCCCAACAGATGAACTCTTGGCCAAACAGCCCGACACCTGTTCGATGAAGCCAGCGCTCGAGCAGGCGTCACCTGCAAAATACTTCCCACGGAGTGTGGCAACCTTTTGCTCCATGGCAACATGGCTGAGAACATGGCTGAGTTGATATCATGGAATTCATCCCAAAAAATCTGAGGAAACCAACAAATTTTCGAGTCCCAAAAAAACGAGGCGCAGCATTGCTGCATGGTCTGAGGCGCCGCACTGGGCTCTTGTCACCTCCAGCCATCCAGGTCAGATCATCTTCATGCATCCCTCCCTGGGCCATGGGATGCCGACCCGCTTTGTTGGTTCCTGGTTACTTCTTGATTGAGGATGTTTGATCCATAGACATCTGAAAAATGACAACAAAAAAGGGGCCCGAAAAATCGGATGGAAGCCCCGAAAAACAAAGATGATTGACTAATTAATGCCCTCCCATTTGGTGACTTGGATTTGTGTCGCACTAGATAAGAATCTCCATCTTCAGCAAAGAGATGTGACTTTTCTCCAAAATTTTCACGGCCTCGGACGGCCCAGGTGGAACTTTGCCCGGGGCCTGGGCGTATCACGTAGCGGAGGTATGACAAGGTGGTATTTGATATTGAGATGGGATGAGTTGGGATGTAAAGGGTTTTGAACAATGTGGATATATGATCTATATATGATCTATATATGATCTATATATGATCTAGTCTATATATGATCTATATATGATCTATGGGGCTGATGTGGGCATCACACACATGTTGGAAACACCAAAAAAAGTTGTGGGATAGTGTGGGTATAAACACCTATGCTTGAGCACATATTGGTATGTGTATCCTTACAGGAAACGATCCTGTTGTATCTTATTGATTCTTATTGATTCCATGGTGTGGTCACCTACCCACAAGCCGGCAGTGCCAGCAAGGGCTGAGCGGGTGTTGAAACGTAAACACATCAAACATGATGTGAGCATGTGGAAAAAGTGGACTGAAACAAACGATGCTCTGCTAAATCAGTTTCTAGCATGCAGAATGCAAAGCAGCTGATGGAAACAATGCCAAGAAGGAAGTCACAGTTTTCTTTGCAATATACCTTTGTGATTGTACAAATTCGGCATGCAAAAAAAAATCAAGCAGTTCGGTCCCCCCCTGCCCCAGCGCGATTTAGGTGTCCAAACGTGCTCCGATACCCTCGACTGTGGGCAACCCATATTGCCTAGCGCTGGGGCCCCCTGGGGCCCCAGGATTGGCTTCAGACAACAAATTCCAACAACTCAAGCCTGCAAATCACTGGGCTACTGGCGCGCCCATGAAAAATTGAGCGGGTTGAAATGCCCCGGTTCTATTGTTGGTGAAAAGTAGGATGATACCCCAAGTGGATCAACGCATCTTCTATCTTTTGGTTACTATAAAAGTGGTGCAAGAAAGGCCACACTTTAAGGCAGGTGATTTTTAAACGCAACCGCTTTGCTGAACGTGAAAACAAACAAACTGCTACCGGTTGGCAGTGCCATCCAAATGGTGGATCCACCAGTGTTACACATCTGCCGGACGAGGGGAAATAGAAATAAGTGAGCGGCTGGAAGAGCACATCGCATAAATATACTAAATATACATAATAAATATACATAACTAACATGATTTGATCGATCATATATGATCGCATCATCTGCATGTTTTGGTGGAAAGTATCCAGCCAAATGCCTGCAAAACAGCGGTGAAATCCGGCAAAACATCAGCACCAGCATGTTTTCTCAGTCAAAAACTTGCAACTGGAATTGCAATCGCAAATGGCTACAAAACTCAATGAAAATCTGCAGAACACAAAAGTCATCATGGTGTTCGACATGACATATATAATTGGGGTCGCCCCATTCCTGCACATGAGGTGCGCATCGTGTTCCCGCATATTGATCACACCAAGGATAACTAATGTGGTAAACTTATTATCCAAGAATAAACCCGAATTGGTTCTGTGGTAACTATTCTTGGGTTCACTACATTATTCTGGTTCTCCTGGTACGTTTCCATCCATTTTCTCAACCGCCGCTCGTCGGTGATTCTCCAAGCGAGCCGATCGTTGTGGGTTAATCTGCCTCGGTACCCGGGTGAACACCAATAATCGCTTGTAAAATGTGGTACAATAGATGCTCAGAAACTGTCAGAAACCCCAGAAACGGGAGTTGAATGGATTTAATGGATTTAAATGGACTTTGCTTTACCCCCAGTTCTGCTTGATTTAAATGATGATAGAATAACATGCTAAGCAACAAAATAGAGGAAAATGGTGCTAGGCTCTGGTGATCCAAGAATTTGTTGTTAAAAACTCACCATTGTTTAGAATGCACATCTAATGGGATCTTTTCTGCGAACTGTTATAAACTGCTTAAATTGCCACGTTTCAACACATTCTTAGTACAGCATCCAGGTTGCATCCAGGATATCCCAAGACGAAGGTCCCGGGCTAGTTCTCCTTGGACATTGATTACAGCCATCTTTTGATTGCATTTTAGAGGAAATCATCCAGGATACAGGCGATTCAACTTCGATTCACCGGTCAGTTCGCTATGCAGGGCTTCAGGCCCCAGCAGTTGGGACCAACACTTCGCCCTTGCACACGGCGAAGGCGAGATGGCTTTCTTCGAGCCAATTAGAAGATGGCAGGAAGGAGGCAGTGAAAGAAATTGGAGACAGTTAGAGTCTAAGAGATTCTTTTTTGATTGACGAAGACACTTGAGACACTTGGTCGCCTGACCATTGATGTCGCCAAGTGCCCATATGCACTGATCACACTTCGGCCCTTCCTGTTCACTTCAGATTCGACTTTCCCAGGTTGTGTTTCCCGGCGAGTCGTGAATCTAATGCTTCAGATACCCCCTGAAGTTTTTCAGCATCCCTGTCCAGGCAAAGGAGCAAACCCTGCAATGCTAGTACCTAAAAAAAGATCCAAAACATTAAAACATCAGAAACTTATCATTAAAACATATTAAAACATATTGACGCGTCTTTTTCTGAGTAAGAAAACATTCTTTCAGATCAAACATCGGTGTTCTCCTTTGCCCAACACCCCCGCTAGCCGCTAGCCGCCATGGCTTTCAGCCCTCCATGGCAACCGCTTTGCGCTTGCGGCTCGCCGCCGTGAAGCTCCGGCGCAGCGCTGGCAGCGCTGGAACTTCGTCACCTTTCATGCGTTGAGTCGCTGGATGTCGCTGGTAATATCTAACATAGGCATACATAGGCCGTTTAATCATGTCAAGGTGCTTGAAATCACCAACATGAATCGAAATGAGACATGTGCCAGCCCCTGTTCCGAAACCATCGCTTTTAAGCCAGTCAAAATTAACAGGGGAAGGGGGACCGTCACTGATTGATAGGTCACTCAACAAGGCAAGAATCCTGAATTCCATTTGTAGCTTGTAAATACTTGTAACAACATTGAAGTTGGTTAGACCGCATACACCATGGATTTTGGAGGATTTCCATGGATTTCCCAAGCAAATCAGCACATCTGTACAGTTCCCCCAGACTCCCAGATCTGGACCTGCGTTTGGATCTGCCGAATCCTCGATGTCAGGATCCACCCACTCCACGTTGGTCCACCTTAGATCATACTGACCAAAATTGGATTTGCCACTCCACATTTTTTGTGCCCATGGTATACACTACCCATGGTATCCCATGGTATCTCCAATACCCCAATTCTTGGATGCTTCATCTGTTCAAAGTGGTCACAACTTGGGCCGGGAACATGACTGAGGGCGCCACTCATTGTCACTCACCAGTTCCCAGAGCTTGGAGACCTCCTGTCCAAAGTCCCGGGACCAGCCGTTTGTGACACCTGCCAGCTGCCTTGGCGAAAATGGATGATCCAAAGAGAAGGGGATAGGACAGATAGGACAGACCAGAATAGAATAGTATAGAATAGATGAATACATAGGTAGATATATTCAATTGAATTGGATTGGGTTTGGTTAAGGATACGGAAAATTAGACTAGATTAGATCAGATAAGATACAGATAAGATAAGGATTACATTGATTACATCAAGGTTAGATAAGATTAGAAAACGATTAGATTAGATAAAGATTGGATTAGATAAAGATTGGATTAGGTAAAGATTGGATTAGGTAAAGATTTGATAAGATAGAGATTAGATAAGATTAGAAAACATAGACAAAAATAGATAAGAATAGATCAATAGAAGATAGATGGAAGGATAGATGGATAGATGGATGGATAGATGGATGGATAGATAGATAGACAGGTAGGTAGGTAGGTAGATCGGTAGATCGATAGATGAACAGATAGTTGGATGCTTGATGATGCATGGGTAGATGGATGGGTAGATGGATGGGTAGATGGATACATGGGTGGATGGATGGATAATTAGATCATTAGATCATTAGATAAGTAGATAAGTAGATAAGTAGACAAGTAGACACGTAGCTAAGTAAACAAGTCGATAAGTAGATAAGTAGATATGTTATGACTATGAGTATGTGGATATCTATTCATGTAAGATCTATGTCTGAATGTGTATATCAGTTTTTCCAAAGTGGCAGACCGGGGCCCACATGTCATCTTCAAGTACCCACCACAACCAAAGAAATATATAGCGGAGATCCTCGCAGAACCTGTGCCATTTCCATGGGGGGGTTCACCGGGTTCAGCCTTCCATCTTTTGGGGGATATGTCGATAGCCAACTTGATATGATCTTTGGGAGTGTCAATGGGGAACTGACCCGATGCGGAGATGTCAAGTTCCAGTTTCCTGTTTCCTCCAGTTTCATCACATCAAGTCAAAATGGTGGTTCAGGTTGTAGCCGGTCCAAAACTGTCTGGAAAAACCCTGAGAAAACCTGGTACTTCCAAGACCTTTCAAAACCTTGTCTAATTTTTAAAACCATGGCAAGTCTAAAAAGATCCAGAGGCTACAAAGTAAGTGGTGTATAAACTAGTTGGTAAATCCCCTAAATGGTTTATCAGATGTATAAATGGGTTATAACTTATATAACTTATAACCTCAGTCACTAACACTATTCCCTTGTTGGACGAAACAACAGCTGAGGCGCACAAGTTTCACCACTGCTTCTGGACCACCGAGCCGTTGAAGGATCAGCACCAAATCCTGCCATGGAAAATGCGCCACGGTACCCAAACATGGGCTACACATAGCATGCTTCATCCATGTGTTGATGGGTAAAAGCCAACAAGAAAACACCAGAAGTCACCAAAAAAAAAATCAGCGGAGAAGTTTGAGACTTGTTGCATTTACCTTGTGGTCATGAATCTTCACTGGCGGAGCAACTGATAGATTGACTAGGGATGCACCGCTTCTTAGCCACCGGATTCGGTGAGAAAAGCATAGCGACCCCTGGAAGTTGGAAGGGAAACCAATCTCAAAATGTTTCCAGATTCTTCAACTATCCTCAACTCTCTCAAGAGCAGTTTTAAAAAAAAACCTCTTGATTGATGATTGCATGGGGTTATACTATCATTACTATCCAACATCAACCAGACGACACCACACTCCACCAACCAGACAGACGTCACACTGAGAAATCCTCACCAACCAGGAGACGACGACGACATCACCGCCACGCCTCAGGCAGATTGCTCCAGCGTCTGCGAACGGTGGCCAGCTCCCCAGGCATCAGGTTGCCTTTTTCGGTCGCGATAGGGGGAACCCATGGGAAAACAACAGAAATCAGTGGCGAAGCAACAAAAATGAAGGCTATACTACGCATGATTCTGTGGGATATAATGAACCAACTTGATATGACCTTTGGGTGATTTTGGGTGTCCGCAAATGATGGATTTCCCCACAAATTACGAGCATTCTCATGGGGAAAATCACGCCTCCAACCATGGGACTTTGACGATCAAAGGCACTACATACTTCACGCTTGGGACTGCCACATAACTTGAAAACATGTGTCTGGCCCCAGGGATGCATGATATACATATATTCATATAATTACACTTGTATAAAATTCACATATATATATATATATATACATATATATATATACATATATATATATATATAATCATACTTGTATATATGTAATATATTGTAATATACTTACCTTTTAATCACCCAATGCCCGACTACAACCTTCATTTTGATCCAAAGTCCACCCTCAAATGTACCCATGATGATCCACCTGCCAAGTTCTTCCGCTTCTGCACAGTCTTCCCTGGGCGCTCTTCGAATATGGTCATGGAAAATCCACCATCTGTAGATGGTCTTCCGGCAAAGTTAAAGTGTTGGCATTTTTCCATTTTCATATGTGATTTCTCAGTACCCTACCATCCGGCAACTGGCCACTGTACACCATTGCGGACCATTGCTGCAAAAAAACGTACGTTTCACGCCAAATTTGTTGGGTCTAAACTTGGAAAAGGTCAAAATGCGATGACTTGGGGGCCTTAGCTCGCACAATTGTACCCTGCAAGCCTGGCTTTCCAAACATGGTCTGATCGTTGGCCCATTAATCCCATGAATCCTGATTGCTTTGACTCATCCCACAGTCTACATCCATCTTTGGTGCTAAAAAATTCCAAAGTTCGCTTAGTTAAAACTTAAAACCCAATCCTGCTTGGTAAAACCAAATGTTCCTGGTTGAAACCCAATTTAAGGATATTTTGCCACATGTTTCAATCCCATCCCAAGCCCCCTGCAGGAGAAACAACCAGGCTCCCAGAAAAGCCACGCCTGCATAGCACGCCTCACACAGGACCTGCTGCACCTCCCGAGCCAACTGGGCCAGGCTGCATAGTTTCTCCTGGCCCACGGGGGTTCTTGATATGGAACCCTCATTATATAACTACACCAGACATGCCGACAAACCTAAAGTATTTGACAAACTAAAAAATTACTGATAAATAAATTGATAGATTAAAACGACTAACCGAAAGTTATTTAATAGTAACAGTACGCGCAAACACCCCGTTTCGCCCACACCCTTCTTGTCTTGGGAAGATCAACAAAGGTATTAGGGAAGATAAAAGTCCCGCCCCCGTTAAACTTCTACATTCATTGAAGATCTTCAATAAGGGTTTAATTCTCCCATGATGATGATGATGATGATGATGATGATGATGATGATGATGATGATGATGATGGTGTGGAACGAACCCGCACAGGTCCCTCTGCTGTGCGTTCTGATCTAGAACATCAAGTTAACCATAATGCTAAAACATCCCATTTTTACCACGTTTTCAGCCCATACGAAGAAGGCGGGCCAACAGGCGCGGGCAAGACGAGGAGTTTGGCCGTAACAGTATCAGCCATCCGCACGCCCTTGTCGCTCCTTGTGGGCAATCTGATGGTGCTCAGACTCCGCAGCGACAATCTCTTGCAATCTGATGAAAGTCTTGCAGAGCGCACGCCTGCGAGAGAGTTGTCACAGGCAGTTCGAACAAGAACCATAGTCCTACAGTCCTACAGCAATTTGCGCATTATGCTGGATCTAGAAAGTGTTGTTCAACTGTTGTCGACTCACATTCCAGCACGCTCTTTTCTCGCAACTCCCTTGTTCTAACTGTTGTTGTACACTCCGTTCAATCATCCAACAATACCTGGGCGTGGATCATTTTGTTCAAATCAAATACAGTAAAGATTGAATGATTAATTGTAGTTTCATATCCTAAAAATGACCAGTACACTGCGATGTTTTGATGGGTTTACTTCACTCAACATCTCAAATTGCTCGCTAATATTCTATCATATTGTCAAGAAAAAACTCAATGAACTAAAAATCATTGAAACATCCAATCCAATCATTGAAACATCATGGATTAACTAAAACTTCAATATCAACATCATCGTAACATCATCCAATCCCAATGGTCCAATCCCCATGCCGTGCACGCCGCGTGCACGCCCCACCTCCCAGCCACGCGATTGCTCCAGGGCAGCGTGGCACAGGCGGAGGCCAGCACCGAGACCACGTCGTGGCCCAGGAAGATCCACAGCTCCGCGCGATCGGCGGTGTCCGAGTCCTGAGGGCTGGAAAGTGGAGAAATATGATGGTAAGATAGCGGTAAAATAACGGTAAAACATGGTATGAATCTTGTGAAAACGGTGAAAACATGTGAAAACCATGTAAAGGCAACAATTGTCCACCTTGTGGCGCTGTTTTTCAACTGTCATTGGGATGGAGCAGCCCTGAAAATGATGACAAATAGCAAGCGAGGCAAGGAGGAGTAAGAACCAAAAAACAACTGTCTTGGTAGCTCTTGAAGAATAACACATACTGGGATATCTAATCCCTGGATACATCTAAAATCTTGGTTGGTACGGCATGGTATGATAGACTGATAGACCATGTGCTTTGAGCAGGCTTGGACCTGACTGACCTACACGCAAGACATCCAAGTTGCAGCCTGCCGCGCATCGCACTCTTCCAGCAGGAAATCACAGAGCTCCAGAAGGGCCTCAGCCAGCAGTGCCTCTGGGGCCTATCTGTAGACACGTCAACTCCTGGGACTATCGAAATTCCAACTGGTCAAAGTCTGGGTCAAACTTGGAGACACAAAAAAAAACTGGAAGATTGCGACATATGTGACATGCCTCAAGGAATACTCAAACAGCCCCACTCAAAAAGCCCCGCTTACCCCACTTTTAAAATGACCTGAAGCCCTGCCTTCATGTGTGTCTTCTCCTCTTGATGCAACTGGTTCAGGTTCCGCAAGGCCTTCAACATCTTCGCGGCACGAGGGCAGAAGCCCAAGCCCTTGGAGATGGTGCTTCCAAATGGCTGTGGGTGTCGTGGGGAGTAAAATGGAGTAAACCCACAAATAGATGGCATCATTCGTGATATGGCTATGGATCAATACCTATGAAAATACCATCTTTAGGGGGATGAACATCCATTTTAACCCAGCTATTTTCATGTGAACTACAGGGGTACTATTGGTTTTGACACACTGCCATATATACGCGCAAAAATTCTGGCTTTCAGACATGAATCATCCATTTTGGGGTGCCAATATTCTTGACACATACGCACATGGAGTAATGACTAGAAACAAATGAAGGACTGCCATCTACCCCTCAAAACCCAAAACTTCTGGAACTTATTATTCTTTGAATGTTCTTGGGAAAAAAGTCTTTAGTATTTATCAACCCCTGTAAAACATTGTAAAACCCCGAAATCCGAAAGGAATACCCCATGAATTATCCTACCAAACCAAGCTTGGCAATGTCGCCCCAAGCCCCACGCCATAGCTGAGGTACAACAAGAGCATCTAACCCACCAATGCAATGCTGGTGCTCGCAAGGCTCCCGTTTGTGAAGCCTCAACAGGGATGCCCCAACGGGTGCGTCTAAATGAAATTGGTGGTTTGAGTCGAAAAAACGTGGATATAATGGAAAAAAATCGACTAGAATGGGGATATGTTATGGGCTATGGGAGATTAATTCTATAGTTACTGTCATGAACTTGATATGATCTTTGGGTGTGGCTGAAAATGGCGAATTTATATACCCCCACTTTGCGGCAGGTTTTTTGCTGGGGAAAATGATTATCAACCAGTGGATTGAAGGTCAAGTACCCTATTTTCAGACACAGCCAAGCTGCTTGTCAAACGGAAAGCAACCGCTTGAAGCAAAAAAATGGAAGCTATCGATTCAAGTTTTTTTTGGAGCCAATTATGTAATTAAGCCACAACCATCCACTAGAATGGACATGTTCGAATATTCAAACTACTGGTTCCATTGATGTCCCTGCTATAAGTAGTCAAGTGTTGTGAAAATCAAGTATTCCGGACATAACAAAATGGCAGCGGGTTTCACGAAAAATGTGCCCAATAATTCCTCATATAATATATATATATATATATATATTATAAGAATATATAAGATACATTTCTGCGGTTTCAACCCCCTGAAAAACATTGGCAACCATCATCCCCGGATGGAGGTCGGCTACCTCCCCCCACATCCGGTCACATCCCCCACATCCCGCCTGTTTCGAAAGATCTCCTCGACCCCGGCATCAATCATCTGCTGCGCCAAGTCACGATCCTTGGCCTCTGCCGCCTCTCGAGCCCAGGAAACCAAGCGATGCAAGGCGTCGAAGGAACTCTTCTGCAAGCCTTGCGTTGCCGGCGGGACGATCAATGAAAGTCAAAGATCCAAAGAGATGACGAACTGAAGTATTTTAGTAAAGATGGGATATCCCCTTTACTAAACTTTAGTGTTGACCCATCGAGCCATCGAGCCGATGCTTTGATCACCTCACAGGTGCAGAATCGCATCCAAGACACGCGCCGTCGCCGCCGTGCGCGGCTTCCGCAGGCGCTCCGCGCACGCTTTCATCTCGCGCAGCGTCCGCGCGCGCTGCTCCTCCTCTTCCTCCGCATCGGCTTCTCCAGCTGCGCCGTTGGCCAACCCGTCCTGCTTTTCGGCCACGGCTGGGATGACTGTGGCGGCAACCAATGCTGCACCATTGGGTCCAGGAAATTGATGGAAATGGTGAAATGGGGCATGTTTCAAAATGCCCGGTATCTAAGTCTGAGCAACAGCCCAACAATCGCCTGCAACACCTACATCTCCCCAGACCAGGAGACAAGTAAAGAAAAAACTTCACTGGACCCACCCGAGTTGAAGTCACTGTTGGCCAAAAAAAAACCGACCAGTCTGTCACAGGGATTGCAGCGCTCCCCAACTCGAATCATCTCATTTTTGAATTTGGGGTTTCAACGATTCCATACCAACACACTGACCATCTGCGTTCTGAAAATCAGGTACTCCAAAAAATTGAAAACCCAGACCCCTATCGCCCCTATCGCCTTCACAGCCTGCAGGGCCACCACGTCGGCCCCTCCATCATGCGCTGCACTGCGTTCCACCGCCAGCCGTCGCTCCATGTTCTGCAGCGGGGTGGCCAAGTTGGTCAATGGCAACGCCAAGGAACCAGAGAACCCCAAGTGCCCAGCTGTGCGGATGCCCTTCGGACGGGTGTATTCCTGGCGGATGGATATTTTTGGAGGGCCCACCAACTGTGGAACTGGTGGTGGGCAACTAACTGTTGAGAATTTGTTGCTTCTTGAAGACAGCAGCATGAAGTGCATTGCAAACAATGGCCATTTCCATTCTGTGTGTCAATGCTGTTGTCATCACCATTCCAGGCCTCCACAAGCTCTCTCTCCAGCTGCTTCACATCAGCTTGCACCAGGCCCTGCTCGCGCATGGCATTCCAAATCTTCTGCGCCAAGCTGAGGGACATCAGCTGGGAGGCTCCATGCTCTGCACGGCTCACGCCATCCTTGCGGCCCTTCAGATATGCCAGGACCTGGCAGTCGTAAAGGGACGTTCATCCCTTTAAAAATTGTATTTATAAGATTTTTATAGGTATTATCCCCCTAAAAATTGTATTTGTATTTATAAGAATTGTTCCATAGGCATTCGACATCCGACCCACATGCTCCTTCGAAAGGATTGATGTTCAGATTGAAAATGTCCATCATGATCCGAGTGATTTTTTCCGAGCTTGAAATTGGTATCCAACACGCGGTTTTCCAAAATCACCAAATGCAAATACCCTCTGGTGAACTAACAGTTTGCTATGGAAAATGGCCATTTATAGTGGATTTTCCCATGAAAAATGGTGATTTTCCATTGCTATGTTAGTTCACCAGAGGGTATATGCAAATATGCAATCCTTGCTGGCCTTCTTGGCCAGATCCTGGTTTTGCTGCTCATTCTGACACTCCTTCTTGCCTCAGAAAGGATTTCTCCTTCTGCGCCTGGTGAATCTCCAAGCAAAATGCTAAACGGAAGTTTCCATCACGAGGGGAAAAAAACAATTTCATAGATGCACGCATTTCAAAAACTGCCATAGAATTTCAACAGAATGGTTGGGAAGATGATTCTCCTGGTCAAACTTGCTATCATGCAGTGATGATGGATGATTTTGGGATAGCTCCTTTGCAAAACATCATGTAACAGGTTTAACAAGTTTACTCCTTGGAAGTTGTAACAATAATGGATTATTTTCCAACATCTAACAATAATCACTTAGTAATGTGGTAAGCCCAAGGTTCAACCATCCCCAATTTTCCAATGTGGGGACCATGTTTCGATGCATCCGCTGCCAAGCCACGACGTACCGCAGCTTCGATGGCCTCATTGCCGGCATCGACAGCCAAGTCAGGCAGAGCCTCCTGAGACCGCTGAAGCCGAGCCGAAAAGAGGGATTCCTTAAATGGGTGGCTGCAACCAGGGATATAATGAATGTATACATATTGATAAAATTTCATTTATATACATATACATACATATATATACATATATATATATTGTATACGTATATTATAGAGATATCTGTGTGTGTATGTGAACATACCCAAAAAAAAAGAAAGGGACACCCTGGGAGTGCGGTTTTTCACTGCATTCTGCAACTACTGATACTGCACATCTGCGATGGTTCTCTCACTGCTTTGCAACAATTGACAATTTCTGCTTGGTTTTTCAGCAATGGCTAAACAAAACCAAAATCCAAAAAAACAAAGAAAACATGACAAGACCCAACTCTCTGCCACTACTCCCCCCTTGGGGTGTGCAATCTTGTTTGTTTTCATTTTTTTGGTTTTTTGTTTTTTTGGTTTCTTGTTTTTTTGGTTTCTTGGTTTCTTGTTTTCTGGTTCGTTGTTGGTTTTTCGAAGGGCTGGCAAAACAACACAAAAGTGACGGACCTAGACCTCACTCTTTGCCAGTTCTCCCACTTTAGGGGTTGCAAACTTGTTTTTGGTTGATTTAATTGGTTGCTTTGGCCTGTGGTTCCATTAGAAAACCATGCCAAAGAAACATGGCAAAATGCAGGTATCACTGGAGAAAGCTTGGGGGCTTGGGACACAGATTAGGCAATTTTGTCTGTTTATGTAATTTTTCAAAAACTGTGTTGAACAAATCCAAAAACATAGGCAGCCAATGAATGTGTAGAACTGATTTTGATATTGACATTGTTGCCTCAAATCCTTGAGTTAACACATGTTCAAACACTTTGAAAGATTCCCTTGAAAAGGAGTGATGCATCTCTTTGAAGTGAGTGCTCCCTTCAACAAGTGCATTTCTTTTAAAATGGTAGAGCATTCCATTGAAGTAGGTCATGTCTTAGTCTACTTCTATGTCAAAAATGAACACTCTTGCACATGCAATGCCCTTTTCATAATATATGAATTTCTTAAATGAAGAACACATGGTACATCTAAGCACGTAAAATATGTCCTTCACAATTGCACATCATGTTTCTGAATGCATAATGTGATGTCCTTCCAAGACAACGAACCATATTTTGGGAATAACACCCTTTGGTGTAGGCAGTTTTCCTCTTGAAAATATTGTAATTTGAAGAATGTGCATCTTTAAATCTTAAGACAATCAAACATTGTTTGAACATATGGTATACTGTATGCATGTAGCACTCTTTTGAAAAAGTATGGTCGTCCTTGAAGAATCTGTTGTTGAATTTGTGCAACACCCCCTTAATATGAGTGAGATATTTGATTAAACGAAAACAACATTTCTTTAAGTGAGAGTTGTCTAAATGAAGGCTGGGCTGATCTGACCAAGGGGAAGAGTACACATGTCAAACAAAAGTAATCCAGTTTTCCAAGAATGCTGCTTCTTCACAGGAAGATTTTTTGCCATGCAGGACAATATTATGTTGTTCTGTGGTAAGAAGCGAAAGAGCATTCTTTAATAGTGCTCACAGTTTCAAACATGTTGCACTTTTGAAAGGGATGCTCTATGTCAATAATACTGCATATCTTATGCAGAAATATTGACTTTTCTAAAAGGGGTACTGCTCCTTTGAAGTAAGGGTTAGACATCTGGAAATGCACACTGCACTCCTTCAAAGGGCAAGGCGCAACTTTTCAACGAATACTTCATATTTTGTTTGGATATTGCCCCTGCAAAAACACAGTGCATTGCCCCAAAGGAAGATTACTCTTATTCAGAAGGGCATGTTTGTTTTGAATACTGCATTTGTTGGCAGGTATGGGGGTGTTGTAATTATGTTGAAGTCATCTAGCATATTCATCAGAAATTGTGTTTTGTTGAAGGGACACTGTAGTAGCATTTATCTAAGGTAGAGTGAACACCTGGACACTTCCTCAAGCAATACATCCTCTCTAGTGGACATGAACACAGCTTCATCTGTAGTTTAAGCTTTAATGTGATTACAGTTTTGAAAAAAACAACAAAAAAGTGCACTCCCACAGCGTCCTGCTCTCAAAAAAATCAAACGCACCCCCAAATAGGGACATATCATTCACAAAACGTCACGAATCCAGACCTTGCAGACTATTTTTGGATTTGATATCGATACACAAGTGTTGGGTTCTTGAGGGATGGTCATTCATTGAATCGACTGCAACATGGTGCGCTGCCATGTCCAATGTGCGCGCGCAATGCAATCCCCAACGCAGCTCAAAAGACTGTGACTTGTTCCCTATTCATTTACACCCAGCCAGTACGAAAAAAAAATGCACACAAACATCACTCTACATGCAAATGGAGGATGCCCCAAAATTGCACTTTTATTGCATTTGAATTGCAAACAATGATGATCAACCATTTTATGGCTCGGCCGCGTGGATCTTTGGTTAACCAGCCCAGCCTTCAGTTCCGCGGACAAACTCACGACGTCCTCAAAGCGACTAGCTCTGACACGCCGTGGCTGGGCGAACTCCAACACGGCCCGCTCCACATCTTGCGCACGATTGCTGAAGTCGATGACCTGCAGAACGATGCCGAGAGGACATACCGAAAATATCACCTGGGTATGCGTCAATCCACCAGGCACTGAGGTTTTCACGCCGCAACACCTGGTAGTTATGGATGTTGATCCCACCAAAGATGGTCCCATAATGTCCCAAAAATATTGACCCATACCAATTTCAGTTGGAAATTTTGCAATGATATACATGTGCCTATAAAACATATAATATATATATATATAATATATATATATATATCCACCGACCCCTGCCTAGCCTTGGCCTAGGCGGGGCGGCGCCCGGGATCACCGTAGGTGTGCGGCATGGCCTTGTGCCGGCTTTGGCTTCAAAGCCTCAAAACCTACGCAGCAGCTTTCGAAGGCG
>Ga0126342_10007957_pt1 | contig 18955 bp, 10 predicted proteins | sample Cyp1metagenome_FD_92528 | JGI IMG/M metagenome (GOLD analysis project Ga0126342, IMG submission 92528) | Coral microbial communities from Lord Howe Island, Old Settlement Bay, Australia - Cyphastrea 1 metagenome | ecosystem: Host-associated > Invertebrates > Cnidaria > Coral ... | reverse complement strand
TTTTTTTAAATATCTATATAATATATAATATATAATATATAATCGATAATATTTAACGTATATAATATATAATATATGATATTTAACATATATAATAATATATATATATATATATTAAAACAATATAACTTTATTTAACATTATATATATATATATCATTTAGTATACAATATATAATATTAACTATATAGCAGATAATATTTAATATACAATATATAAAATCTATGATAATATATGATATATATATATATGTATTCCCATGATACCATATTTGCATATCTCATTCCCATCATGTTTAGATCTTTATTGATTGTTCCCACTTAAAACACCTCAACCCAGGCCTAGAGGAGCAGCGGCGCCTGCTGCGAATCCTGGCTGGCCCCTTCCGGAGCCGCGACGAAGGCGGCCTGAAGAAACGGTGAGGTTCAAGGGATCGGGGCAAATCAATAGGCTCTTTGTGGGATTTCATAGGTTTTAACGGTTTTTTAGGGTTTTGAATGTGGTTTTGATGGGTTTTTCATGGTTTTTGATGGACCTTTAATGGGTTTCAATGGTTTTCATTGGTTTTTGATGGGATGCATAATGGGATTGAAGGGGTTGAATTCATGGGATATTAAGGGAAATGTGTGGCAACTAGGGTAATTCCATTCATTTCACATTCACAAAAGGATATTTATCATGGGATCTAATTTAATCCAGTAATCATATCAGATCACAAAATTGATTTGAAATGATCAAAAAACCCGGCGTAGGCGTAGATTGATGATTGTTTGCCACTTTGAAGAGAATGTAATTGGAATTTGATGGAACATGATGGGGATACAACAGTATTAATATCATGGGGATACAATATGACACTATTTTCATTTACCACTTTATTATTCATATCATGGGAATACAACAAACAGTAATTGGATCCTCACATCAGTTTGGGGATATACTTACAGCGATGATTGTCCCGAGTCTGAGCGTAAAGGAAGAAAGTAAGGGGACATAATCAGGGTACGCAATGGCACATATGCAACCAACAGTAAGGATAAGGTTTTAGAGACCTTTGTGTCGGTTGATCATAATTATAATTAATTATTAGCATTTTATGGGGATATGATATGATATAATGCGTATATTTCATGGTATACAGTGGGATCTATTTGTATTGGGATCTACTAATGACCAGAAATATGATATTCATCAACAAATCTGAGTTGATTTGCTGGGATTTCATCATCAAGACTGGGTTTCGACCACCAACAATGGGGATGTCTCCAGAAATCATGATTGTAGGCCCATGAGGAGTAATGGAACATGGGATTCACAGTAGCGATTTTTTCTTGTTGGGGTGGTTTTGAGCTTCAAACATTGATGGTGATATAATTGACAAATGATGATTGGTTGATAAGACAAAACTAGTTCGAGGGTTATACTACCCTTTACAGATTGGGGATTTGATGGGGATCTCCATCAACGCATCTTATTTTTACTTTCCAATAGGTGTTTGACACTTCTCATCTAGGTGTTGCTCATCAACCCTACATGGGCAGTCAAGTCATCTCAAATGGGACCAATAATCCCATAGCCATCTAGCTAAGTTGCAGGGAAAAGTGCATCTGCGTGGGGATTTTAACATATTTTAACCATGATTGATACTCATTCATCTGCAAAAAAAATCCAGGACTTTTTCCAACAGCCAAAGACTTGGCCAAGCGGCCATCCTTGGCCATCAATGGGACAATCAAACATACATAATCCATTGTAATTCCCCCAGAAAGATGGACGAATTTCCCAGCAAACTTCAGAGTTTGGGGATTTGAGGAAAGCCAAGTTTGATGACACCAGAGTCAAGCCCCAAACAAGGCGAAGTATATCATCTAAGACTCTTATTGACTTATTGATAACATCTCACTATTTTTAGGGTATGATAACGGTTTATCAATGAATGATGGGTTTTATTTTATTTTTTTTCACATATTTTTACCCAGTCTGAGTCGCATCCATAGCTATCTCCCGAGCGTTTTTTTTCAGCTCCCCGTGTTGGGATCTCGCAGATGAGATGCAGATGAAACGTCCTCAGTGCGCTCTGCTGGCCGAAGCCTGCCGACTGCTGGCTGCGGTTTGTGCCCTTGCAGGGCAAGGAGCCGGTAGAAATTCACAGGGGTTGACCATCAAAGCTGGTGGTTTAACATGGTTTAACTATCCTAAAATGGCTATGATATATACATATATGTATTGTATTACATTATTTTCATTTGAGCCAAGATGATATTAAATACCCCCGATATACTGTACATACATGGGACCCCAAAATGAAAAGACGTATGATACGAAACCATGGCTTCAAGGGGTGTATCGAATCTTCAACCGGCCGCTTGGGATGCCATATTTTGCCAGAATTGGTTGCTTCTTTAAGCACCATTGGTTCCAAAAATGTCAACATTTGATGCTTCAACAAATGGTAAGATTTCGCCACACCTTTCCAAGTTATTTCATGGTTCAACACACCATGCTTCCGAGCTTTAGCCGCTCCAACATGTTGCTTGATGTTCAGGAACCACCCAATGGTGATTGATGATTGATGGCTTCATGCTAATTCCAACTGTCATGTCATATCGATATATATCGATATAAGATGATATAAGATGATATAAGTAGAATTTTCATTGCAAAACAACAACATTTGGCCTTTGATTTGGTTTTCGCGACTGTTTTTTTCAGCAAAAATCTTCGTGCATTCGACCCGTCGTTGAAGCGCGAAAGTCTACGTCTACAGTTGTTGTCCTGGGATCTCTGGTACTTTCTGCTTTCTTTTGATCCCATCCTCTTCATTTGAAACACCCCCAGTGGATGGGGATTTACACATATTTGGGACCAGAATATAAGCTGGTTATATCTGGTTGGTGGTGACTGGAACCATGGAATTTGGAATGACTTTCCATTAATATTGGGAATGGAATTTCATCATCCCAAGTGACGAACTCATATTTTTCAGAGGGGTAGGCTCAACCACCAACCAGTAATGATTTTAATGAAAAAAGGGTGCGCAATATGAACCCGGGAGGGGATTTTATTGTTTTTCTTGCGGTGCCCTGGGCATATTGGGATTTTCGAATTGTCCCACAATCAGCGCTCTGGTTGGAGCCCATGGAAGCATCCGGTTGGCGTCGATGTCGTAGTGAAATGCCGAATGTCAAGTCAAAGCTCATGGTGCTCATGGCAGGTTGGATTGCCAATGATTGATTTGGCATTTGAACACATCCTAATTTTGAACGTGTTGCAATCAGTCCAAAAGTATCCAAAAGTGCGGAATCCATCCATCTCGTTGGGGTTCTACAATTTCCACCACATATGAAGTGAAGGGATGGCCCTGCCCTGCTTGAAGTTGACACTTCTGGTCGTATTTTTTAGTTTCGATCCAATGGGTCAATAAGTCAATAACATTCAAGGGTGTCTCTGCACTATGTGGGTTAAAAAAAACCATGGTATGCCCATACATAGCGATTCCAAGTGGAAAGGCATGGTTATTAACGGTTAATCATCACAATTTTCTTACTCGGCTTTGAGGCTGGCTTTCATGATTTTCGTTCGGTCATTTCAGGTGTCCCCAGGTCCCCTGATCTACCCTTTGGTGTTTGCAGAAGATCAAAACATTTATCATTTGAAGTTGGGTAACTCAGAACTCCGTACGTGGGCCATCTATAGCCCATCGCCCGAAACTGCAGGAGTGGTGCCTCCCCAGGCGCAGCAACGAGCCGCGGCCTGTCTCAGAGCCTTGGACCTTTAACTGGTGCGTTTTACGTAGGGTGGCTGGATGGGTTGGGAATGGGGTTGCTGGGATCATGATTGATAGTTAGTTATTGTGGATCATTCCGAATCATTCCCGAAAATTCCCTGCTATACTAAGCACCAGTAAGTTTGGGATGTTTGAACATGTGGTGTTTCCAAAGCTTCCAAGGGGAATTTCCTACAGAATTTCCTCTACAGAATGGTTTTTGGGTTAAGCCGTTAAGCCTCCAAAACAGCTACCATTTTAACATAGATTTTTGCTGAGATTTTTGCATGCCACTGACCATGAATAATTCATTTCAGAAGTCTCACCATTAACCTCAATAGTTTCAAAGATACATGTCTCTTCACATTCACCATAACATACCATAACCATGAAAACCATTTCCAGGATACCATGAAAACTACCCTCTGGTAAACTAACGTAACTATGGAAAACCGCCATTTATAGTGGATTTACCCATTAAAAATAGTGATTTTCCATAGCTATGTTAGTTTACCAGAGGGTACCATGAAAACTAACCACTCATCATGCACTGTTTCGTCATGGGTGAACAGCCCATGCAGCCCAGGACTCCCCGAGGGCACCTGGGCTGCGGCGCACGCATCGACAGAGGCGTTGCTGGCACAGTGGCGCAGCGAGAGCGGGGGCCTGTTAGAGGCGGGGGAGGAGGTGATGACCAACCCAAAAAAACAGATTTAATGGGACATGAACATATAATGGAGATGGTTTTTTCATGGGCTATTGATGATATAATTTGATATAATGATATATAATGAACATGAATCTCAATAATCTGGTTGGTGGTTTGGAACATTTTTATTTTCCATAATATATGGGATAATCCTTCCAATTGACTTTCATATTTTTCAGAGGGGTAGGTCAACCACCAACCAGTAATGGAGATGGTTTTTTCATGGGCTATTGATGATTTTTTTTTGATATAATGAACATGAATCTCAATAACCATGACATGAATGGCCTATTGATGATATAAAACATATGGAGATGGGAGCTGGATCAAACCAGGGCATAGGCCATGAGTTTCAAGATGTCACGAGGGAGTGGAGATTGAACCCGGCGAATTTGTTTTGGTGGTGGGAGTTGCATTATATCTACCCTCTGGTAAACTAACATAGCTATGGAAAATGGCCCATGTATAGTGGATTTATGTGGATTTACCCATTAAAAATGGTGATTTAAACCATAGCTATGTTAGTTTACCAGAGGGTATACATATTACAGCAACAACATATGATGGTACAATCGGGGATGGTTTACTATAGGGTTCACAACATGTACCATGACGCATTTCCAACTTCAGGAACTATCCAACATACCACAGTAATATTCATGATAGTTCCAATGACCATTATTTACTTATGATAGTTCATGAATCCTCTCAGTAATGTGGTCCATTCACGTTCATGAACTCTCCAACATACCACCAGCATATCCAGCATCAGCATCGGTGGGATTCATCATGATTCGATCATCCCCCAAAGGGTGCATCCAAAATGTTGAATTCTATCGAATTCCCATCACTTCCCATTGTTACATTCCCATTATACATTGGATAACTCTTGATAACTATGGATAACTATGGATAACTATGGTTCTCCATGGATAACTATGGATAACTCGAATGGCTGAATCCCAGCAACCAAAAAAACGGAAGCGTTTTTTTTGTGTTGATCCACTGATTTCGCGGTCAGGTGCTGACGCATGATGCCTTAAGATGCTTGGTCGAGTCATGATCACAGCATTTTCGGGTGGAAACACACACCACTTGGATGGGGGAAGCCATGGGTCCGAAAAAGTTGGGAAATACAACCCAGCCATGGGCCATGGGAGATAGAGGAGATTCCCCATGGGTAGACACCTGAAAACCAGTTTCCAAAAAAAAAAAACATAACTTGGACGAGGTTTCCATGTTTAGAGAGGTGTTATCTTCCTCCAATCTCACTTTGCAGCTTGAAACGTATAGAAAAATTGAAGAACGGGAAATCAGAAGCAAAGATCGGTTACAACATCCTGGAAAGACTTGTGCATCTGTTGCGCTCCTGTAGCCATGTTTGGAGATGATTGGGGACCCAGTCGAGTTTTCCCGGGAAAATGGCTCGTCAGCTCGATCATTTTCCCCATCAGATGGCATATTTATTGGCCCCATTCAGTAAAAAATACTTCGATGTGTCTACCATTACCCCAGTGATCTTCGCTGTAAACCAACTTAGCTGACATAAATCAACACTAATCAACTATGAATCTCATTTTTTCGTGCTTAACATCTCTCATTTTGTTGGGTTAAGTCACCAACAAAAAACCACCGGTTACCCGTGGGATCTTCCGCTGTCACCGCAAGGAACGGCCTATGACTGTGCCCCGAAGCGCTACCGCGCTCAGTTCTTGTGTTTGCTGGCGCGCTGCGCGCATCTTGCCATGCAGCAGGGGCTGCATATTCCTATAATTTCCTATATATGTCTCCCGATTGGTTGACTTCTTAAGTCGTTTTTTTGGGGCCCAAAATCATTCAAGAGTGGACATTTTTCAAGGGGAACAGAATTGTTTTGTTTTGTTTGGGGTACCACAATTTCGAGAAACACCGAACTTGATGGCAGGTCGCGGGTCAAAAGCAGGTACTCCCCCGCCCCAGGGTAGGGGATCAGAGTACCAAGGCGGATCTGTTGAAAGAAAACCATGCTATCACCATGTGGTATCCCAGTAGAATCCACATCACCCATGATCAGCCAGGATGACATATACAGATTCACAGATTATATATCCCAAATTATCAAAATCGATGGAAATCCCGTAGTAAAACCCATTGAACACGTGGGATTCAGCATCCCTACAGCTATCAACAGCGAGACTGTGACGACAAAGTCAGGCAAGTGGAGAGCGATGGAAGCGATGGCTGTGTGCGAAGGCAGTGGAGCAAGGCGCACGGCATTCGGCCATGGCCTGGCACGGCAATGGCCATGGTGGGTTTGATCCTGGCCAAAGAAAAATGTTGGATCAGGATGAGGGTATCAAATTGGAGTAGGAATTAAATATTAAATGTTGAATTATGATGTGAAACTTATGAAACTCTTATTTTTTCTCATTGTTATGCTGGTGGATTAGTTATCTATTTTGGGAATCAAGTTGTCAACGGAACATAAAGGAACTGGGGATTTACCATTCCAATGCTTCTCCTGGTAAGACATTCTCTGACATTCTAATAGTAAATCCCCGTGCAGGTGCAATGATAGAAAGTGGAGATCTACCCTCCATCTATAGATGATGATGTCCCATTAAAAACCTCCATTTATAGATTATTTTCCCATTTGCTCTATAAAAACCAAGTATTTCCCATTTTCATATCCCTCTGGTAAATAAACATAGACTCAGACCCTGAAAATAGCCTAGGTTTAATGGAAACATTCATCTTCCAACCCCGATGACTGCCAGGGTCTATGTTAATTTATCAGAGGGTATATGAACATGGGACATTTTTCCATTTTCCAGATTTTCCCATTTTCCAGATTTTCCCATTTAACCATTCTATTTTCCCATTTTCATTCATAGATGATCTCCAATTTATAGATGATTTCCCACAGCGAACTCTTCACCATCAAAAAGATCTCATGGGGATGGCAGAAGGGAACCAGATCTCCTGGGGTATATCCTGGGGTCAAAAAGATGGTTATATAATGTATATATATATTATATAATGTTATAATGTTATATATATATTATAATATATATACATATATATATATATTATAGTGTATATATATATATATAATATAGATTTGATTGTATAAAGTAATATCTAACAATATTAACATATGTATACAGAGCAAACACATATAACCTATGACCAACATTTGTGGCAAAGTTTCCCCAGCAAGTAGCTGGAAAATTTGGGAGACCGCCAAAAGAAAGGTTGCCCAAAGAATATCCTCCTGTAAACGTAGACTAACGAACTAACGGGTTTCAACGAAACATAGCACTTCTCGAAGTCGCAAAAATTGTGTCACAGCCCTCACAGCCCCTTGGGCTTCTACCCGGTATTGGCTACGCGATGGACACGTCATTTTTAGGATCTGAAGCCATGCCATGTTTGCAAACATTGTCAGGTACCGTCATGACTCCATGATTAACCACTCAAGAGACCGATCCTTTCCTTTCGCATCATCTATTTCATTCATGGATTTTCAGATTTTTTCAGATTCACATTTTTTGTCAGATTTTTACAGACATCCCCAAGATTTTTTTGCTCCAAATCCATCCAGATCCAGATCCAGCAACCGGCCTTGCCGTGGCAGATCTGGGACCATTTCCCGGAGCTTCAGCTCTGGCAGAAGCTGCGGGAGCTGATTCTGAAGAAGCGCCAGGTGCACGGCCGATGGAAGCGTGGCTCGGTGGAGAAAAAACGAGGACGACTCGGGATCCATCAAGATCCCACCCAGGATATTTGCAACTGGACATAAAAATAAGTGGAGTTGGTCAAACAGAGATCTAAATAGTACCCTCTGGTAAACTGTCCCATAACTATGGAAAATCACCATTTTTCATGGGAACACCCACTATAAATGGCCATTTTCAATAGCTATGTAACAAATTACCAGAGGTTACTGTTCAGTTACTTAGTGAGATGATGCAAGGTACACTTTGCACGTTTGATTGTCATTCGGTTCATGGGTTGCATCCCCCATGGCTCATGCGAATCATAGAATCCCCAAATGGGATTTACATAGGTTTACTACATGACCTTTCGACCAGAAAAATGCTACTGCGGCTCTTAGAAAAGCTTGTAAGGCGTTGTAAGGCGTTGTTGAATAAGTTTGGTGGCGGAATCATATTTTTCTTGCATTTTTTGCCAGTTAAACAGTTAAACAGTTAAACAGTTAAACAATCTTGGCTGCATTTAATCGGTTGACCCCGATTTCGGTTGGTTAAGCCATGTTCAACCCTAATTTTTTTTTCTGCCTTCATTAAAATTATCATTTTGCCATCAAAATTGCCGCAAAGTGGGGTAGATGTTCAATTTTTTTTGAACGCTCCCGGCAAGATCACATTAGCACCTCGTCAAACCGCATTGAACCCCATTACTACCCCAGTAGATCCTGTTAAAGCCTCTTAAATCATAGAAATTCCAGTAAAAACCCATGAAATCCCATTAATAACCCATAAAATCCCATTGAAATCCCATGAGACCAGCCATTTTTTCACATCGGTGAAGCCCTTGCGCGGTGGTTTTTCCACCCAGGCGACCGACAGGGGGCGGCCAAGATGTCGGAGTCGCAGTGGTCAAGCTGGGCGCGACGTCGGGGCCGAAGGGACACAGCAATCCCCAGCCAGCCAAGAATTTTGAGCGCCAAATGGGGGTTTCCATGAATGGGATAATGGGGGTACCCCTCAATCATCCATTGTTTTTTTGATTTTGAAATAAACCATCCATTTTCGGGTACTCCCATTTATGGAAACCACCAAATGGGTTTGGGGTACCCAAAATGGTTGGTTTATAAGGGAAAGTCTTTTGGTATCAATAGAATCTACGTTCACCAGCTAAGAAGTTGGTTTGTTGGGTATCTGGCTGATTGGCACCGATTTGTCTGAACATAGTGCACCTCTCAACCCGGGACATCATCATCATTTTCCCAAAAACACATGGCGATTAAATTGGCGATAGCCTTCCAGACATTTTGCCAAATGGATGATATCATTTAGAAAGTGGGATCATAGCATATCATAACTATCATAACCATCATATCCATGACTATGATATCAAAATGACTATGATAGCATACTATGGTACCATATCTATATTTTGCCAAATGGATGTTATCATAACCCAATACTATCCATGGTACCATTGATATCATTCCCGTCATGGGATACCAGGGGATGACGGGATGGGATGTGCCACGAGTCGAGTCATCTGATGGGATGGCGACTGCTCCTGCAATCGATGGGGAAGATGTGTTCTTTGGTTGGGGGGTCCTTAGGCAAATATCCAATGTTTAGTTTAGTGGGATATAATCTAGAGTGAGATTAGAGATTTATGGATCCCAATGATCATCAGATTTGTTTTTTGTTTTTGACATTTTACACTTGTTGGTCTTGTTTTGGGTTACTATACATGTGTAACTCTAGATATAAGGACTGGAATGCAGAGTTACAAAGAACTCACTCTATACACAATTCTCTTTTGCCTTTTTTCATATCTAAATAACACCGTATGTGTGTAATATACATATGCATACACATCGTATAGTATATATACGTATATAATATGCTCCTACCGCCTGCATGTTTGTTCTGATACATGCACGATGTTGTTCATTGCGAAGCAAACAGACACCTGAATCCACTGAAGGTTGGAGGAAACTGATCGTGGCTGTGTTGCCGCGTGGCGAAGATGAGGCGTCCGCGGCGTCGGGGATGTCAGGGTCAGCCCTGGGGACAGGTTGGTGGAAAATTCCCATCTGGAGACAGGTTGACTTAATGGCCATTTGTAGTGATTTAATGGGATTTTATAGTGATTTAATGGGATTTGATAGTGATTCAATGGGATATTAATGGGATATATACCCTCTGGTAAACATCCAAAAAACTATTGTTTCAATGGCCCATAGAAATCGTTGATTTACCATGATTTAGCTATGAACAATGGTGATTTTCCAGTTCGTTATGGGACAGTTTACCAGGCCGGGTAAATCATGATAGATCCCTCATTTCAGGGTGACTTATGGGTGACTTTTTTCGTGCTACATTGCGAACAGGTGGGATACCCTCTGGTAATTTAACATAGCTATTGAAAATGGCCATTTATAGTGGATTTTCCCATCAAAAATGGTGATTTTCCATAGCTATGTTAAATTACCAGAGGGTATTCCCTACAAAAAACCCACAATATGCTGTTCCGAACGCCACAGGATTTGCCAGTATTGGACACACCGATGCATACATATTTAATTATATTTATAGAACATCAAACCCACCAAAGTCATCCAAAATCATTGAACATCCACATTATGGGTTTAAAGTGGGGAGCCATTTGGAGCAGATCCCAGTTATAGCCATGGGACCTTTGTTTGATTTGTAAACCCTAACGAGATTTATATGTAAATATCTACCACACATGATAGAATTCACGTGGTAGAAACCAACAATATAGCTATACATATATACATATATATATATATACTGTATACTTGAATGTGCATCCCAGTTAGTCAGTCGTTAATAGCCATACTATACTATCACAACAAAACTATAATAACTATACTATACTAAAACACTACTATAATAACTATATACTATAATAATAGCTATATCTATACTAACTATATCTATATCTCAATATATATATATATATATATTCTATTCTATGTATACTATATATATATATACCCCAGTTATACGTCGTAGCAGCTATACCTCCCCACGCTGCCTTGGAGGCGGCCGCCTGGTCGGATCTGGAACTGCGCAAGCTCTGCGCGGCGCTCTGGCGCGACTTTGCGGACCCCCTGGAGCCGCTGGGCACGGGGAACTCGATGGTTTTCGGTGGTTAGAGGAAGGTCTGGTGGATTGGGATATTTTATAATAGATTTTGTAATATATATATACACATATATATACATATATATAATTATATAGTTATATAATTACATATATATATATATATGTATATATAATGATGATCTATGTACATATATATATATATATATTTTGGTGGATTTGGGTTAGAATTCGTTGATTCTAGGATATAATGATGATATATGTATGTACAGAATAATGATAACAATAGTAATAACAATAGTATAATGATAATAATAGAAAAACGCTAATAATAATAGTAATATGGATAGTATATAGACGCATATGCACTCTAGGCGTAGTTTGGTCATATACTGTATGTAGCTGCTGGTAGTAATGCAGTGAGTGCGTTTGAAACATACCCATGCTACCCCTGCCACCCCTGCCACCCAATGCCACCCATGCCACCCATGCCACCCATTCGCATCGCAGCAGCGACGCCTCAGGAAAGAAGAGGGTGATGATGCAACAGCTGCAAGGTGTGCAGTGGAGGATTTACAGTAATCTTCAGACACGCCAGGGGACCCCCAAAAACTATCAAAAACTATCAACAACTATCAACAACTATTTGCAACAAACATGCCCTATAATATCGTGAAATACAAGGGTCACAAGGTTTATCGGCGTTTTTCTGTGTCACAGTTGAAGTTTTGAAGTATACAACAGTTTAGGAAACGCTCAATTGATATGTTTTGTCACATGTTGTCACGTGTTGTCAGTGTTATTGAACACTTCATTCAAATTTTCCAGTGCCCAATACCCAAAGGGACCAAAGTCAAATGTGATATTTTTTTGATGGTGCAATCCACACCTCTACCGGTTGAATCCTACTTTTGGTGAGTCAAATCCGCACTGTTTTTGGTTGAATCAGGTCGAATCTGTTCATGGGGAACTCCATGATCTCATCTGGTTGGTGGTTTGGAACATGGCTGGATTATGACTTTCCATATATTGGGAATAATGATCCTAACTGACGAACTCATATATTTTTCAGAGGGGTTGGTTGAAACCACCAAGCAGTCATTTATTACACTGGTGAAACTGTAAAATCAGGTAATTTGTTTTACAAAATCACCATTGTATCCCCATGATATCTCCGTATATGGATGGTAAGGCAAACTCCGTCCGTTTCCTCCTGGCCGAACGAGGCGTTGTTTGGGCCTCTTCCGAGCAGAGAGCCGGAAGGCCTCCGACGTGGCTTTGATGCGACACGAGTGGGGCGTTCTGCGACTGGTGGAGATGGTAATGTAATGGGGTTCTGTTTGGACATGGGGCTAACATGATGGTTTTTTTGGGTGGTTTTTGCTTGGAAGACCACTGGTTTGCTCGGAAAATGCTCTACATGTGTTGTGTTTTTCCACATCTCTGAGTCTTAGTTTATAGTAGGGTACCCCCTGGTACGTTAACAGTTTGCTATGGTATAGATTGCACATTCAATTATAGATGATTTACTTACTTTTTTATGTATATATATAATTATAGATGATTTACTTATTTTTTCAAAAAATAGAAATTAACATTATCTGAAATTATAGGTTCGATTTACCTATAACCAATTATAGATGATACAAGGTGATACCCCCCAGTTATAAGTTGGTTTATAATCCCCATTAACTATAGATATAACCCCCATAAACCCTAGATATTGGACTTATAAACCAATTTAGCTAAGTATGGGGCACCACCTTGTAGATTATTTTTCTATGATTTTCCTGGTGCTTTTCCATGTAGAAAGCCATCCCTGGCCGCCTGGCCATGCCTTCGCCTGAGATGGAGTCGCAACGCGGCGCCGCGCCGGCGGAGTGGGCCTTCGTGCCGGGCGACGACCTGCTGCTGTTGCTGGGGGAAGGCGGTGGTTTTTTTTTTGGATTTTTTGGGTGGAGAAATATGGAGATTTCACCCGAGAAAAAGGGTGATTTCACCATATTTAACCACCAGAAATGGTGATTTAACCAACAGAAATGGTGATTTAACCATATTTAACCAACAAAAATGGTGATTTAACCAACGGAAATGGTGATTTAACCATATTTAACCAACAAAAATGGTGATTTAACCAACAGAAATGGTGATTTCACAGGTTTTTGAATGGTGAGCCAACAGAAATGGTGATTTCAAATGGGTTTTTCACATCTTCTCACAAGGTGTTTTGAAAATTATTTTAAATGGTGAGCCACTTGGTGATTTCAAATTGTTTTTTTCACCAAATGGCTACAAATGGTGATGTTAGAAGTTGACTTAGCAAAGTTGGTTGATGTTTTCTAGCTGAATTTACTGGTAAAGTGAGGATCTATACTAACCTGGTTGGTGGTTTGGAACATGAATTTTATTTTTCCATTAATATTGGGAATTTCATCATCCCAACTGACGAAGTCATATTTTTCAGAGGGGTAGGTTGAAACCACCAACCAGTAACCAACTTTATGTATTGCAGGATAGCCAAAGATTGGCGAGTCGGGATTCATGTGGTTTTTCTCAGGCCTGGTTGGCATCACGGTGGAGGGCGTTTTTGTGTCCAAAGACGGCACGGTTCCGCGGCTGCCGTTTGCCTCAGCGATCTTTCAGACGATGATGTGAGAAAGACAGGGTTTTTTCAGCGGCCGGGAAGGGTCTGCTTGGTGGTTCATCCCACTTAGTAAGTGGGTTATAACCCCAGTTATAAATGGGATAAGTAGGGTTAATCCACTTATAACTGGGGTGAACTAACCCACTTACTAAGTGAGATGAACCACCAAGTGGGAATTTGATTGCAACACATTGATTACACAAAAAAATGGGAATACATGAATGATTATCACTGTTTGTAATATATCATCATATATCTATTAAATATCTTAAATGATATATAGGTATAACATTGTTTGTAACATATCTATTATACATGATTATCTGACACTGAGTAATGGGGAATTGAAATTAGTAGGATTTTAAGGGGTTCATCAATGGTTAGACTGTATGGATATTAATCCTGACCTCTTTATAATTCAAAGCGGGTTCTCTGCCTTTGGGAAATCTGCAAAAATGCCATACATTTGTATGTTTAACAACCATGCATTGCTTCAGGTTTTTACAATTATATTACTTATTAACTATTGGTGATTATTCTTAATATTCTTAATTACATTTACATTCCCATCAAAACCCATACAAGCTTAGGGATTTTTCCTTTGAACGGGCAAGGTTCACGGTCATGCTGCGATGCGCCAATCAAACTCAGATCGCATTCTTCCGTCAGATTTGAAGAAAGCTAGGTTTATCCTGGGTCCCAAAAAGAGTTATGCTGAGTGATACTAATAGATCGTATGTGAGTAAGCCCCAAAAAGATTTAGAAGGTCACAACATCCCACTTTTCATAGTGATAGATTAAATCCATTTTCCATCCATTTTCCATAAGAAATTGGGGTTGCGACTTAGCAATTGCTCATAGAGTCTATGCCACGAGTTACCACGGGGCGTGAAGTTCAACCCCTCAGGGATGATCCATGATCCATCGGCGAATCATGACTAAAAAGCATACTGAAAATGATTCGAAAATGATGGTCACTGCTTGGTGGCTCATCCCACGAATCGTAAGTGGGTTATAACCCCAGTGATTTACATGGGATCCGGATCCGGACAAACTTTGCTATGGGAGACGATGAGGTGCCTTCGTGAGGGGGCGGAACAGCACATGGTGCTGGTGGAAGTCTAGGCTATAACTTAACCTTCAACTTTTTATATGGAAGATTGATCTATCCAGAAGGCGACAAAAAGGTGGCGCCAAGTTAGCTAAGTTGGTTTATGAGTGACATAGTTTATGGTATATAGATGTATATAGATATATCGAACTAGGTCATAGGCTTATAAAACACCACAGACATTTCACTGCAACATACTGCAACACTTTGAATGGCATGGATTGATGGATCACCTAATTCTGGCTTTTGCCCAGAATTACCAAACATTTCAGATTGATCATGCCGCGCATCGTAACTGGTTATCCTCTAGCAGGTTAGCATAGCTATTGAACATGGCCCATGTAGTTCTATGATTTACCTAGTGAAAATGAAGATTTTCCAGTGCGCAAACTATTCCCATCATATCCCCGTGATATCCAATGATATCCCGTGATATCCCTATAAAGCCCCAAATTGAAATCCCATGAAATCCCAGTTAGGCTTTTTCGTTGCGATGGGGACATGAATGGAATGATTATTATAATGAAGAGATATCCATATATGTTCTATATAAGTTATTATATATATCTTTATCGATAAACAATGGTCCATTAAATTATATCTATATATACTAACATAATGAATCTCTATCTGATATCTGTATGTTACAATGGTTGTAGAGCTGGGTCAACCGACGATACGAACTAGTACTTTCATCTTTCGCTATCAATGGTAAAAATGATTGTAACACTAGTCCGAAGCAGCAAACATTGCTTTTTTGGCAGGTATATAAGATTCACCGTGTGAATGGCTTGTTGATGTGGTACCAATTGGGAGCTTGTTGCTTCCATCAAAATCAGGAGACTGATCTTCTTAACGATGATGCGCTTGGATTGTACATCCATGGTATGTTTAATCTAATCCCATCCCATATCGTTACATTCCAAGTTGTCAATGGGCCCCTAAAATGAGGGGTTTGCTTGGGGGGTATTTGATATTACGGCGGAAAGGATCAGCACTCGCTCACCAGTTGGTTCATGAAATAGATTCAATGTTCTATTATATTCTAAGATTCTACTATTGTTGTTGAATATGTTGAACGCACCAGTCTTTCATAGATTATCTACCCATGAGTATCCACCAGCAGTAGGGGAAATGGATTCCATTTTCATTTCATCCTTTGCTGATCACTTGATGTGACCCGGCTTCGAAAACGTTTGAAGCGTAGAATCCACAGCAAATTGTGCCAGCAACAAGACGCTGTACCTTTGAGCATCAGACCCATCTTGATCTCCCCCAGTCACTGGGAAGAAAGTCTGGAGCTTCGTTTTCTTGAACAAGGATACCTCTAATCTAATATGGGTCAAACATGCTAAACTGTTGTCAAAACACAGTCACTTGAGTCATATCTTTTTGAGATTTTTTAGTATATAACATGTATTTTCACAAATATATAAATATGGACTAACCAAAATTAACCAATAGTAATATTAACCATATATTAACCATATATTAACCATATATTAACCATATATTAACCACCAGTAACCATCCCCAGCCATTGGAGACGTGTATGCCATGGCTGCGGCACTCGGTTCACTCGCCCCGGTGCTGCGCAACGGCGAGGCCGTGCGGAGTGGCTTGGTGGATTTTCCCATGGGGAATTTCCCATAAAACCCATGGAAAACAGATATATACCCTCTGGTAAACTGTCACATAACTATGGAAAGTCACCATTTTGAGTGGATAGATCAACTATAAATGGTCATTTTCAATAGCTAATATATGTATTTATATACGTATCTGGGTAAATTATAACGACCTCACTGTTCTCCCTCACTGGAATCATGGTTAGTAAGGGAAATCATCCCCTTTTATGGCCTTAAATTCAGGTTCGTGAATTATTATAATTTACCAAGATAACTAGTTAACTATGGATTAATTTAAGTTGATATTCCCATATCAATGGAATAATTTATATTAATATGAAAATTGAATGGGAATATATCTATTAATGGTGATTTAGTGGAGATATTCTACTATATAGTTATATGATAAACTAATGATAACTAGTTAATATACTCCACTAGTAGAATATCTCCACTACAACTAGTAGAGTCATATGATATAGTTAATGATACCACGTATATGATATAGTTAATATGGCTATATCATCCCCAACCAACTGGTAACCAACTGGATGAGTAGTGTAAAAGCCTGGATCGCTTTTGGATGTTTTTTGATGGAAAATCAATGAAGCGAACCAGCAACAAATGACATTTTTTTGTGGACTATCAAAGATTGGCCATGAACTGGTTGAAGGGAGAATTTACAGGAACCACCATGTTTGAGGGTGAAAACACCATGGTTTCTGGTTCAATGTTTCAAGTTCAATCCATGGAAGCAGAAATTGTTGGTTTATTTTCACCTATCGAACTAATTCTACCCTCTGGTAATTTAACATAGCTATTGAAAATCACCATTTTTAATGGGACAACTCACTATAAATGGCAATTTTCAATAGCTATTTTGACATAACCAGAGGGTAATTCTAACTATACTGACAGTATATTAATATACCACAAACCCAACGGTTATCCCGACAGAGCAACTTAGCTAAGGTTTGGGTCCATCAAGTTCACAAAAACCTTTTCATTTCAACCAACTTAGCTAAGTCATAAACTTCCAAAGTTTGCTTGGTTGAATTCTTCCATTTCTGTCATCTAAACCAGGCATTCTTACTGCTTCAGCTGGAGATCGGTGTGTGATTCTGGTTTCCTAGGCTACCTGCTGGGCAGTTGGTCCGTGAAAAAGAGTTTCGACTATCGCAAGGGAGGCGCGGCCTTTGTGATGAAGTTGTGGGTTTACTACTTGGTGGCTCATCCCACTTAGTAAGTGGGTTATAACCCCAGTTATAAGTGGATTAACCCTACTTATCCCATTTATAACTGGTGTTATAACCCACTTACTCAGTGGGATGAACCACCAAGCAGAGATCCAACATGGGGCTTTCCTAAGTCATGGGGGTACCCCCCGGATCATCCAGTCGTCATGTAAATTTTGGTGGGACCATGACGTAGTATTGAAACTACCATGGTTTTGGGGATTCCCCATGACTTAAGACACCACTTTTTTTTTTAATTTAAAGGCATGGATCTAACATGATCTAACTATATAATTGCGGTTTCTAACTTGGGTGTGTGTGGTAGATTTCATATGGTTTTGTGACTTAGAAGTGTTGGATTTGTAGGTTTTTCAGTGATGGATGTGAAATTCTTGCAAAAATTTCACCAGAGATCAGATGAGTTTAGCATCATTTGGTGCCCACCATCGTAGCCGCTACGGGGGATGGCCATGGCACCATGGCCCTTCAGGGGTTAAAAAATTCCTGCCGACCGATGTGGCCGATTTACGCAGCAACATTGGCTGGTTTTTGGCTTGGGAATGATAGTGTACCCAGATCCAAACTCTGAATTTCTCCAAGAATTGTTTTTTTGGGGACTCGGGAATGGTTTTTAGTAAAATGCAGAGATTCTCTGTCGAAAGCACTTCAAATCATTCTCGTGATGGTTGGATTGAAGCTGGTGCCCCCAGTTACACGTTGGTTGATTTTCACCCAACCTGCAGATGCATCATCTTAAATCTCTACCATAAAATACCATAAACACCCATCCGTTGATGCCAACCCTGGATGAATAGAACGGATGTTTACAGTAATTGGGGGGTACCATTTACAGTAAGTATCAGATTATGACTATTGGGCAAATATCCCCTAATTAATAACCATGGTTTATTATGTTTATTCATCAAAGCCACCACAAGGCCACAGCAATGGCTGAAGGGCACCCCCCGGCCGCAGCAATGGCTTCTTATAGGCGTTAAACCCTCCAAACCTTCCAACTCCTCCAAAAGTCCGCCCAACTCCGATGCA
>Ga0126342_10007956_pt1 | contig 18955 bp, 15 predicted proteins | sample Cyp1metagenome_FD_92528 | JGI IMG/M metagenome (GOLD analysis project Ga0126342, IMG submission 92528) | Coral microbial communities from Lord Howe Island, Old Settlement Bay, Australia - Cyphastrea 1 metagenome | ecosystem: Host-associated > Invertebrates > Cnidaria > Coral ... | reverse complement strand
TTTCATCTCTCCTCTCGCCAGCTGGCTCCGCACCCGCCGCTTTAGCGAGCCTACTTTTCGACCCTCCAGAGCCACAAATCATTGGAAAAACACAGTGTTTCGCAACTTTCCTACCTTTTCGCGCCCCTGCATCTTCTTTCTTCTGACTCTCTCTCTCTTCTCTGATCTTCTTTCTTCTTCCTTTCTCTTCTCTGACTCTTCTCACCTCTGCTTTTCCATCCGTCCATATTGTCAGAAGTTTGACTTCTAAACTTCCTTCGATAATTATATTACATATAACATCATATAACTACCTAGTATGTAGTTTTATGATGTTTTATGTAATGAATAGATACATAGACTTCTATGAACATGCGACAGTATGAGGACATCCTACTGGAAACATTTGGAATGTGCACATTGGTTGAGGCCGTGACTTTGGCTAAGGAAACCATGATTTTGTTCAGCGACTTGACCTAGTCAGGTCCAGGGAGGAAATCTCACAGTCCACCCGGAAACTTGACATTAGAATATCCGGAGGACATGGATTTTTAATAGATGGGGATGGGGATCATTTGGATCTAACATTGAATAAGTGTCAGCTAATTATTATCATGATCATAATACTGATAACATCTGACAACTAATAATATCTATAATTAAATTATAGTAAATTATAATAGATGTCCAAATTATTCAATTCCATCTCTCTGGGCATTCCCATGGTCTGAGGCTCGCACCCTCTTAAAGAGTCTGAAAACGCGAAACCTCAGGGAATCCAAGGGCCAAAATCAATGGCAGCTTCCAGCTGCTTCCACCGCCATGAGCCGCGGACGCTCGCATCATGCGAAGCATGCTCAAGGGTCCAGGAAGTTCAACCTGGGAAACAGTGACGATCGTGACGATCATCGCTCTGAAAAACGTGATTTATGTGTCAACTCCAATGGGCACATTGGAAAATCACCCTCCAAAACTCATCCCCAAAAATCCTGATGTCTGATTTCTGGAACAAGAAATCGCCCACCAAATCATCAACATCATCAACCAACATTCGTCCCCGGTTTTGTTCCCGCGGCACCTTCAGGACCGAGAGGATGCCAATTGCAACAACGACAAAATCAAAGATGTTCCAGCCTCAACGGAGAGAAGTGTTGGCTGATTGGCCATTGATGGGCCATGGAACCCGTGGATGTTAGCGATGCAACGTGATGTCAATGTGGTGTAGCGTCATGGAAAGGGAGAGAAGGAGTAGAATGTTATGTATGCACATACGTAAAAACACTGTAAATAAACATATATCATCATATATCCCGAAACTGTCATCAATGTACAGACCAACTGGTACTCATTGTATATATATATATATATAATACATATAATCTTAAACATTCCATGTTCACTGGGTCCACCCACCACGATGTAGCCAGTGCCCACTTCACCGGTGCCCAGTCTTTGACCATGAACCAGATGACTCTGGGGCATGTCTCGCTTGGGGATAGGATACCCTTAAAAAACCGTCGTCATCATCATCATCATAATCATAATTATCATTTCCCTGTTTAAATACCATATATATATATACATATATATTTACATATATACGTATACATATATATATATATATATATATGCATACATACAATATATTATATATATAATTGTATATATATATATATTACATATGCACGTAATTATAAGCATAGAATGTGAGTCTTGCTGGGCGTCTTCACATGTTGAAGGCTTGTTCCTCTGAAAAACCTTCAAAATAAACTGAACATGATTGAATATGACTCATTGTCGTAAAAGAGTGCAAGTTGACTTGAAAGTGCACCACTGAGCTCCCAACCAGACTTCCAGAAGCGGCAGCACCAGAATGCATACATGTTCACAAGCAATTCGAAGAAAAACATGGTGTTGAAAAAGGTCTCGAAGCCGTAAAAGAGGTCGGGATACCTCATGGTCTTGCCATATGTCCGCCCGAAAACTGACTTCTAACAGATTCTAACACTTCCGCGTAACATGGTCAATACACACCAGCTTTTCCTGTCATGGACTATGGAAAATTCATGAAAAGGATCCAATGGATCGCTCATGGGATAGCCATGGGATACCCATGGCCGGAAAATTCCCTGAGTTTTGCACTCGGTCCCCGCGGGATCGATCCACTTTTCGATGATGTTGCACAGGAAGTTCCCAGCGATCAAAGCGGCCACGAAAAGCTGCACCTTCATGTTGGTGTAAAGCCTGGGAGCCACAAAGGGAGATCCCATAAATGATGGGGAAGTCCCAAAAATGGGGAGTGGGGACTTTTCGTAGGATTATTGTCAGATTGTCACTTCTTTTGAATCTTGATAATTTATAATCATCTATATATTATATTATATTGTATTATATTGTATTATATTCCAGATATTGTGAATTCTTGTGAAACATTGATCTGACCTGGTGGAATCATCAAGGACATTCCCAAGCACCAAACCAGGTGATGAGCAGTGGTCCAATGGAAGTCTAATGGAAGTCTAATGGAAGCCTAATGGAAGTCTAATGGAAGTCATTGGAACTAATCACTGATGGTTGAATTAGCATGAATTATCCACGTTAGCTGATACTCACCCTTCCAATCATTCAACAGGACTTCCATGGAATTGGTCCAACTGCGCGCTCTTTGTGCAACTCTGGAACTTCTCCGCTTTTGGCTGATACTTCCAACAACCAGCCTTGGAAGAAGGACGCGCACTTCATGCTGCGCTGGGCAAGTCAACTGCTCGGGATGGCTCAAGAACTTACACTCACGACAACTTTGTAGCACAATAAGGAGCCAGCGGGTAGTTCTATTGCCTCTATCCTTCGCTTACCTAAGGCACAGCTGCAAACACTCATGGAGATTTGCGCATCACATGCTGAGCTGAGAACTTGAGTATCAATCAGTATCTCTGTGTGTCTTGTCAACATTGGATCCCCCAAAAGAACAGATTCTGTGGTTGCCAGGGAGTTGAATCATGAATCTGTTGCAATGTCTGTATACTTGCGAAGCCCTCCCCACAATTCCACGGCAAACGTAATCTCCATCTCACCAATATGGAAGTGCAGAGCGAGCATGTGAAGTCAAAATAAATTCAACATTTATGATAATCTCCAATACATATGTATATTATAATATATTATAATATATTATAATATATTATAATATGTGTTATGTACATACAAATTTGAGTAGTATCAGTATAATCGCCTAGAATCATCAACCAACCGGGTCTTTTGAAACAGAGCGGCTGCTACTTGAGGAAGTGGTCGACATCATCCGCTCATCACCTTCCACCAGACACTTTCGTCAGCAATTTCTGATGGGACCAACTGTTGGTGATTATTGGTTATTGTTGGTTATTGATGGTAATTAATACCATTAATATCAATTAATACCATCCTTACAAATCGTCAATCCATAGTTGGTGATTGTTGGTTGTTGCTTCGTGGCTTAGTAATATCGTCAAGATCGTCAAGATCTGATAACTCATGTGGTAAACCATGGTAAACCCGATAACTATCCCCTCCCCTTTTTTCACCATTCGTTGGTGCTAAAAATCCTCCCCAACTGTTTTTTAGGCCACCCTTGCCTAAGCTCTTGATCGGCTTCACCACATCCTCGCGGCTGCACAGAAAGCTATAGTGGTTGCTGTGCTGGCGAACAACATCTAGATGTCCTCAACTTTCTCCACATTCCCTTCAGGAGTATATGGAGCAACCTGAGATCACGGATGTTGTGGAAAAAACTTTTGCAAAATTTGTGGAGCTTCTCTCAGCACTGAGCTTCCAGCGTTATTTTTTGTGCCCGTCGCATGATGGGCCTCTAGGGGCTTTCACTTTGGTGCCATGTGACTTCAGTAGGATCAACAAGCTGCAACTAGCCAAACACGCACATCCAAAGTGATATCTCTCTGCTTCTGCCGCTTCTACTCTCCTTTCTATCTGTCTACGCTCAACCAGTCAAATGAATCCATAGATTCAACTCAACATTATTTGTCTTCTATCTCTCCACAAATGATTCAATAAACACCGTCAGCACTGGCGCCCAAACGGCAGCGGCTGCTCCCGCTGCCATTCCGTAGTTGAACTTAGCGCCGGGCCGTCATCCCGGAGGTTGCGGGATTTTTACCCCAAACAACCAGAAATAGCTGGGGTAAATGGTGGTTTAAATATATTTGGATCCCAAAATATAAGTGATTTATTTGGGATTTTAAATAAATGGTGGTTTTCCATGGTTTTCCCAAAGAACATCAAATATGTCAAATATATGTCAAATATCAACTTGTTATGCAGCTCTGAGCTTCACACCGAAAGGGGCCGACTGGGCACTCCGCCCCCTTTTTGAGCCAAATGTGAGCAGAATGCAGAGGTCCTCCCTATGTCAGTTGGATTGAAGGAACATGATGGAACATGTTGTTGTTGATTGTGTTTGATTGTTTTTGATCATTTGTTCCATGGTTTTACATGTTTCAAGCATTGATTATGAGGTTTCCTGCAACTCTTGGTTTAGACTTAGATCAAGTCTGGGAAGACTGGGATGGATCCAAATAGGCTTATGGTTTGATGGTGTAAAATAGAAATATGTTTTAAAAAAATGACCAATGGAGTCTTAGTTGGGATGTGATCGACTACCCGTGCTATCGGAGATCCATGGGATTTTATCATAAGCACCTATGGATTTCCATGGGAATGGGAGGATGAACATCCATGAACGACAACGTTTTGAAGCCAGCCTAAAAAAATGTTTTGACCCGCCCAAATGACGCAACACCCTTAAAGTTTGTTTAAGAAAACACAAGTCAACCTTGTAAGTCGTATTTCTTTCTTGGGAGCAGGAATGGAGGTGACTTTTTTGGTCTTCTGTTGCTGCATTGCGTCTCTAAACATCAGGAGTCTGAGTCTAAACTGAAGTCTCACCGGTTTATGGGCACGATTTGTCAGCCGTGCGCAAATATTGTGAAAAAAAATAAACGAATATAACTATAACTGTATACAGAGGAGATTGTGTTGGTAGTCCACATAACAGGGATCGCACTGCATACACAGAGCAAACCGTCAGTGGAGCTAATTCATTCTTTAATATTCTTTGTTTGCGCCAGCGTGACGATCTACTCACGGCAAGACTCAGTTAAAGGAGCACACTCAGATATTGCCTCGACTTCGCATTCTTTCGTGGGCAAGTCACCGCTGAGTCTGAACAAAAAACATGTTTAAAACTATGACATCCAAAAATGCAGAAAAGTCGCAAGTTTTGAAAATGTTGAATCCACCTCGAGAAATCGATCAGCCAAATGGCCAAATGGATCCAAATGGATCCAAATGTCACAAACAGAACCATTTGAATCATGCAGAGAGCTATCATGGTAGAACCTTTGCTGCAGATCAAGCCACTTGCAGCTGTAACAATACAAACGCTGGAGAGTTGTGGATGCCACCTGCAAGCAGTTAGGCATTTCAAAATGCACAAGTGACAGCAACTTCTGCCACACAGATTTGCCACGGCATTTGTTGTCTTTTTCACGGTGCCAGGCGGTGCCATTCGGCGAAAACGTGCCAGATCCTTTCAAACCCAAAGTGGATGACCCCAAACCTGCTGCTACAGGCAGAAACAAGTGACAGTATCTTTGCAAACCCTCATTTGACTCATTTGCACGCTGCCCAAACCACGAACAATCAATACATATCAATACCTTCACAAAAAATCATGTGGACCCCGATTTTTTGCGCCGCCCTGCCCCCTCCCCCGTGCACACTGCTGATTGTATGAACAGCGTAAATGAAAACATGGATGATCCCAACCACAGCACTGTAGCACTGGCCATGTTTGTTTGCGCAAGGTTGGCAACCCCCTTGCTGCCAAAGTCACAAACACTCGGCCAGCTTAAAAAGAAATGCGGACGACCCTGTAATGCTTAGTGACGTGCCTTCAGGTTTGCGATGGTTTGCGACGATTTGTCTTGTTTAAGAAAACAACAACATGTTGTGAATCGTTTGCAGACTCATTTGCACACTGCCCAAAGATCCCAGACCATAGACAGGACATCCCTTATATAACAAAAACATGTGGATGATCTTACAAAGACCTGCCGTGAATTGTTGCACCGCCCAGCAAAAAGTCCCCCACGGGCATGCTGCGAAGGAGACAACGGGTTTTTGTTCTGTTGTGGGAACGGGATTATTGGTGATTTTCTTTGCGGGTTTTGCATGGTCTCACATTGGGATTGCGATGATTGTGTTCATAGGCAGGAAAAAAAATCGGTTGGTTTTGTTCAAAAACAAATATATGTGTCCCTTGCAGACCCTCATTTGCACTTGCCCAAACACAAACAGATTTTACAGACCATCCCTTAACAAGAACATGTGGATGATCTTACAGAGACCTGCCACGATTTGTTGCGACGCCCTGCCCCCCCCCACGAGCATGTTACAGTAGCACTGGCCATGGTTGTTTGCGCCATGTTGGCAACCCCCTGTTGCATTGCTCAAAGTTGCAAACAGCACACAAAAACATCGGAAGTGGATTTGCCAAGCCACTTCAGTTCTTTGGGTTCTTTCTGCCCCTGGTCATCAGCCGATGGTTCCAAGAACAGGAATACACAGCAATGGGATAGGAATGGGCCTATGACACGTTGGGTCCAAAATACCCCGAACACAAAAGACGTCCAAACAAAAATCGAAACATGTTTGGGACGTTGTCTCTGATTGGTGCATCAAAGGCCCTAGCAGCACATGCCTTACCCCCCCCTGAGTTGTTTGAAAACAGGGGCCTGAGTTGTTTGAAAACAGGAGACCCCTAAAACATCCTCAAACCCAATTCATCATTTTTTCCATTGAAATTGTTTATTCATGTTTATTCTTCTACATTTTTTGTTATCTTAGGGTATAGTCCCCCTGGCAACCCGGCAACAGCTGCCGCCACACCTGGTGCAGGAATAACAGCTGTGGTGGGAAGTGGTCGGCTCCCTGGGGCACTTCTCGACCTGGTTCCAGCGTGGTTCCAGCGGTGCAACCATCATACTTGATGATCTATTTCACCAAAGATCACACCAATGCTGTTGGGGTCATGTATCGGATTTGTTGTCGAATGTTGTTAAAGCATTAGACCACTTCTCATTTTAAAAAAGTAATCATAAATATTTTTTTGCCGGGGCTTCTCAGAGGGTTTGCCCAAATAATGGATTGATAATTATTGAAATAGCTATATAATCAAATCACATACGGGATCGATCCCCCAAGCCATGCTGGGCCGCCGGCCTGGGGCATCATCCTGGCACACACAACCAGCATGAATTCTAGCATCCAATTCAGGGCTGTTTTTTTATTGATACCCTCTCATAAAGGTTTACATAACTATGGAAAATCACCATTTTTAGATGGGAAAATCCACTATTTCTATGGCCATTCTCAATAGCTATGTTAGTTTACCAGATGATAGCCACCTGTCCATGCTGAAGAAAAGAAGACTCGAACTCACTTTTTTGACGTCAGGCGATCGGCGATCAGGGCAGGCGATCAGGGAGGAAGCGGGCCAAACTTCCTAGTAGCCTCTGCGACTTCGGCGGCACAGTAAACACCGAGGTTCTCCTTATTGTAGGGATATTCTGGCGTATTTTCATAGCCCAAATCATTCAAAGTTTTCTTCCACTCATCCCACTCGCGCTTGGCGCACTCTAGGATCTTCTCCTTGCATTTGCGAGCAAGGACCCCCCCCAAAAAAAAAAACTACATTGTTCAATCAAATGGTGGAAATCATCCCAGTTGTGGGTCATTTTACCTGGGGGTTTCCCCAATGGTTTTTGGTGCCCCATCTTAGGACGGACTGAAGATCCATTGATTTCATGAATGATCATCACTTCATCTGTATAAACTAAAAGGAAACACAAGGAAAAAAGTGTACAGCCAAAATAATGGACAGAAACAGCAAGGCAATCATTCAAGAACAAAATAAATCATATCAACATATAATTATCAACAATCACAAACGTCATAACAATCAATTTATATATAGATATAAGAAATCATCCACACGATCACTATTCACTGTTTTTCATCCTTTGATCAGTGTCCAAAGCCCTCTGTGATTCCACTATGCTGGCTCGTTTTTATAGGCATTCCCATTGGATCGTTGAATCCCCGAACTAATCATCAACCAGAGGTTTTGACTGCTCGTTTTTCACCAGGTTTCACCATGTTTATGCAGTTTTCCTCATGTGTTCGAAACGCTTCACCAGTTGTTCATCATTTTGTCCAACTTGTTCACCCGTTTTCCTCAGTTTTTTTTCTGATATGGGGATGGGTCAAAACCTTGTACCCCTGGTGAACATCAAAATAGCTTGCAAATGGATGTTCATCCATTTACAAATGGTGGCATTGATCCCTAGCCATATCTTTCCCCGGGTTTTTGCCAGGTCTCTGGTGGGTGGATTTCCCGTTGCCGTTGTCGTTTCAGCGGGCCCCACACGGCGCCGCGCTCTGCGAGGCCACGCACCATGGAGGCAAGGGTGATCGCTGTCAGGGCCCCGTGCCGGGCCTCCACGACGTAGGCGGGGCGGCTGAATTCTTCCTGCGGTGGCCCCATTGGCATTGGAGGTTTCCATGATTTCCATGGGAGTGCCACGATATTTATATGAAATTCCATGAAAAACCATGGAAATCCATGGAAAAATGCCGGGATCTTATAAAACCAACTATATATATGTTATGTAACCAGTTCACGGGGATGTTTCATAGGGGATTTAATAGGGATGTCAGAGGATCTATATATATATAACCAACTATAACTATTTGGCTCTGTCTGAAAATGGGGTGTGCCCACAAGTTAGCATTTTATATTGGGAAAAAAACAAGTGGATTTTATATTGGTACCCTATTTTCAAACAAGCCCAGGTGAAAGCTACCCATTGAAATTTGGATGAGGACTGGGCGTCCCGCCATGGAAACCTCCATCTTTATGTCTGTAACTCAGTTTCGGTTCCCAACGAAACTTCCTTTGACTTCCTTTGATCACATGTGACACCTAGGTTCGGAAACTCTTGATTTACATAAGGGGATCACGAAACCGAAGCCAAGATAGATAAACCATGATAAACAATCTTGGGATTGTTCAATGGCATTGAAAATTCCCAAAATGGATCGAAATCGGACATTAACCAAGTCCTGTCCTCTGCTTCATGTGTTGGAAGCATCCCACTGTCCATGACAGTGGCCCACTCTTGTGGGTACTTCAGCATGTAGACCTGCTGCTCAGCCCACATAATGGCTCCCGGAGAAAAGCTGGTACTCCCAAAGTTGTTGGCATCCACATAGATAGGCTCCGCCACAATGTAGCGGCGGAAATCCTTGTTCGCCCACCAGCCATAGAGGTCTTTGATTTTCAGGAGACGGTCGTTCTCGAACTCGCCATTGAAGCCCAAGAGCTTCAGGATGTGCGAGACATTTTCCAACCTACGGCCACTGAAAAGATGGATGGTCTTGCCACTCACCCTTTTGGTATCATCTACGATATGCTCGCAAAAGCCACAGGCCATGCCCAAAAAGTAGACATCTCCAATGCCAAAGCGGGACTTCTGTTTGATGGTGACACTTGTTCTGGACTCGTTGGCTGACACTGCATAGTAAGACCATTGGTCTACGCCAATGAGATTGTACATTGGCTCCATGGATTCCAGGGTCAGTTTTGCAGACAACGAGTCATAGGATTGATTGATGAGCCACGAAGTGAGCCTGGGCATTGAAATGGTCTTGCGTCTGCACACCATGTACACCTTTTGGGCCTCAAATTCCACGCACGTGCGGACATTTTCAACTGCAAAAGCACCACTACCCACAATCATCACACTGTTCCCACGAACTTTGGAGTAATCGAACTGGCTGCTGATGCCATAGACAATGTCTCCATCAAACGTATCCTCCCCTGGATAGGTGACACGTTTTGGATTGGTGAGGTTACCTGGGAAAAATGCCACAGATGCACCCTTCACCACCTCTTCGTCTTTGCCCTTGGTCTTGATCGTCAGCTCATAGGTCTGGCTCCAATAGTCCCTGCCTACCACGTTCAAGGACTTGACGTTGGTGTTCATCCGGCAGTGGGGAAGAATGCCGAACTTCTCCGAAACCTCCTGGAAATGTTCCAGCAACTTGTCTCTTGATGGCCAAGGATTTTCCACGGCCCACAGGGGCCAATCATTGTGTTCATGATATTGCAAGTGGTACACTCCAACCTCTGTTTGCAACCTTGATGTCGAATTCGCCTGGTCGATCCAAGATGTTCCACCCACCTGGCCTTTGCGATCAAAGAGCACGAAGTTGCTGTAACCCTCCATGATCCAAGTCATCGCCAGCTTCAAGCCAATGTGACCAGCACCGATGATGATATGTGGAAGGCTGTACTGTGCCTCCACCCGTTTGAAGGACTTGATGCCGTGGACTGTGACCTTTCGTGCAATCTCCTCATTGTCCTGATGCACCCGATAGTTGGGCCCTTGTTTGTGCACCAGCCGGATGTATCCGGGGCTCACGGACAAGCGCTCCTCCAGCAGAGTCTTCACTTCGATGACCTTGGTATTGGTGTAAACTGGCAACACCAGCACCTCTATGGATCCTGGGATGTGGATACTCACCTTGGAGGGCTGAGATGGTGCACAAAAATCGATCAATTGATGTGACTAATATTATACTAATATTCCATATAGATTCCCCCAAATAGATCCAAATAGTGGATTTACCCATGGGGAAATAGGTCAAAGGATCGGCAAATGTGGATCCTCACCTCCTTCACCGTCAACGAAGGGGGATCACTTCCGATGCCCTTGGGTTGCCACAAAGACATAATCTGCTCCTTGAAGCCGGCGCGTTGCGCCACCACAGCCAAAGATGTCTCCATTTTGAGGGGATCTGGCGCTACAAGAAATGGGAGAGGCCCAGTGGTGATTTGCAAAGTTTCATGGCTTCATCCTACTAATGGTTCTCTCTATTTGCCCATTTTCTGGCCATGTTTGGCCTGTGGTGTTTGGAGTGTTCGGCTGCATTAATGATATGACCTTCTTTGCAAGAGCCACAGAAGTGAATTCGAGGCGATGCATCCAAAAAAAACGAGTGGGAGAATGCCTGAAGTGTCTTCAGTCTGGATTCTGGATGCATCTCCAATATGCACATAGAGTCAGGGTTGTAGCGTCTTGATATACATTGTACATGTTATATCATATACACATCGTGAGTTTATACGCATATAGCCAACTGTTTGACGGCGCAACAAATCTGTCCTCGACCGCCATGTCCCATAAGGAGACGGAATCCTGCAACTGTTTCCACAAAATGCATGGTCCCATTGGTTTTTGACATGTCTTAAGATTCTTAAGCGCAAAAGTAAATTTAAACCTGGGAATATGAGTGAGCACGCAAGAATAGTACGATCAAAAGGATCAATACTAACAATATCTAACAATGAGATCAATTGTTAGTCACAGCAGTAGAGAAACGCGACCAAATCTGAGGAAACAGGACCTGCAACATATGGGGCCTCTGATTTCCCCTACCCTCAGTTCAGCTGAGCAACGTCAGCTGAAGCCACCGCTAGGACAGTTTCATCACTGGGGTGCCTTGGTATCCAACAAACATAACTGGCGCACCACCATCTGGCTATGTAGTGTTGGGATATATCGTGTGAATATTGGGTAAATTCATAAGTCTACATTGGAAATATTGGGATGTGTTGGATATGATTTTAAGGAAAGGGGGTGACCATCTCCCAGTATGGTCATGTGCAAAACCAACACTAAACTCCCCATCGTTTCGGGGTTTCGGGGGACAATACCCCTTCAAATAGAAGGTTCAATACCCCTTCAAATATAGAAATAATTGGACTCAAAAAACTGTGATGACTTATTCCAGTACTTATAATGGAGCGCCACCCGGCAGACCATGATCAGAGCTAAAGCTCCTGGTGTCATTGGTTGATGCCAAGTTTCGAGCGATGGGGTTTGATCCAAACTTGGGCATAAGTTCATAAAATATCATAAAACATCATAAAACTATATGAATCAAACATCATCAAACTATCACAGTTCATCATTTTAGATCATTTTCAGTGGCGAAAATCCATGGCTTTTCCCCATCGAACCCCATCTCGAGGCTCGGGCCAGTCGACCGAGGTCACCGCTTGCCGGTGCCACAGAAAGTTGGCCATGGGCCCTCGACGCTTACATGTCGTGTATGGAAAAAACATAGAATGAAACATATAGAGATATATAGGTTAATAATGATTAATATATATATATATACATTTATTTATCTGTTTATATGTTTATATGTATATATACATATTAAAAACATCAATATCTACTATATAATATATACTAATATATAGATATTATCCTAACTACATTTCCAGGCCTGCAGCGACATGCCTCGTATCCCAAATCTTGAATCCTCCATCGTCAGCACCTGGAGCGGGAAAATCGCACTGCGGAGTTTGGTTCATCCTTTAGTGGCACTTGAGAATAGCATCATATAATAATTAGCTACCATTAATGATGTTTATTTCTTGCACAATGCGTTGATCAAACCACCAAAACAGATCTCAACAATTCACCCATTTCAACATACTTCATTCCACATGCGCTTGTTTCAGCAGGTCCCTCCAAAGCCGCATTCTGTGGTCTGAGACATTGCTTCAAGGTCTGCCGATACAACTTTTGCAATGCGATGTCTCGACTTCCAACTGGGTCACCTGCCAGACCAATTCCAGTGCCTGGCTGGTCCATTCTGCGCGCGCGTCTTGTGCCGGGCGTTTTGATAGTGGCACTTCTCAGCTTTTGAGCTTTGCCCAAAGCTGACAAGGCTTGCATTAACTCAAATTCCTGGCGCCGAGTATGCAGAAAGATCGGGCAGCCGCCACTCATGAAAATGTGGCATTGGCTAACAGCAGAAGGCACCAGTGAATATCCAAAGCTCACAGGCACACTCGGCAGCTAGCTACAGTTTTCTGAAGCCAACTAGGTATCTACAATCTACACTGCCGCCGTGTCCAGTTCCTGGGGCGGTCAACAATACTCTCCTCACTTGGACTCAGGTTACTCGGCCTTCCGGTGGAGTTGAGGTTGCAGTTCCCCTGGTTGCGTCCCAAAAAATCCTCTGGCTTTTCCCTACCTTGGTATAGCCTGCATTCAGATCATGGATTACTTGAAGCCTGCATTCGGAACATAGAATACTTAGAATACTTGAGGGCACATAGAGTGGACTGTCCTTTCTTCAGGGTAGTAAAAATCGCACATATCATATCATACCCACCAGTTTGCGCACTTCCACCTTGAAGTTACTTGAATCACACCAGTATTTCAGCATCATTCACCACCCTGGCCTGCCAGATCAGCAGCCGTCGCCTTTGCGGCCGCAACGGTTGGGCGTGCACTCAGCAAACGCGTCCTGAGCGACAGCCAGGTTTCCGCGGTTTCCGCTTGGAGACCATCAAAAAATGCTAAAATATCATAAAGCATCTATGTTCCCAAAGTAAACGATGTAATAAATGATGTAAATGGGGATGCCACAGGGTACTTGGGATATGGTCAGAGAATTTATGATGATTTGGTGAACGAGTTTCTGCCAGTTTTCTGCCAAGACTCAACAGGACTGCCTTCACTCCGGTGCGGAACTTGCCAGCTGCAGCCGATTTTTTCGGGCCTGTGGCCATGCAGCAGAACAAAAATCCGCTGAAAAGCCAAAGGCCGCCAAAAGCAATTCTTAATTCACAACGAATCAGGACATTCCGATACATTCCCATACATTACCCTCATTGGCATCATGTCATACATTCCCATAGTAAACCAGAGATTCTTGGGGGATCATGTCATATTTTGAGGGATGCCATTGGAATTTGCTTGCCCAGTTCGCCTGAAGTCTCTGGACCTGGCGGGGTCCAGATTCCACCAGAATTCCACCTGGGGGGGTCCTGAAACAGGGCTACTGCCAAATCATCCATTTTAATGGTATGGTCCATGGTATGTTATGGTATGTTCCATTATAAACCATCCATAACTGGGGGTCATCATCAATTTTTAGATGGATGTTCCATTATAAACCATTTGGGGGTACCCAAATGGATATGGAAACCCCCATGATGGATCAATCATGAAATCCATGAATCAACACCACCTCAGAATAAATGATTCGATGATGGATCAATGATTAAATATTCAATCCGATTTCTCCCATCATGACAAATGACAAATAGTGACAAATGATAAATAATGGACGAATACAGATTACTGCAAAAACTACATACTTAATAGTGGAATCATACATTAATGATGGATCAAACCAGGAACTGCTCTTTTTGGGCCCACCTTTTGGAAGCAAATCATCTTCGTTCCTGGCGACAAACATCGAGCTCAGCACAACCATGGGGTCGAAAATTTTACAGCCCTCTATGAAAAGGAAATTAGAAGATAATTGGATATTAATATAGCTGAATGGTTTGTTCGAAAATTGGGTGCCCCAAAATCTCGTATGTGTAATTTGTTCTCATCCTCGTCATCATGTTCCCCATTGTAGCGAGGGCTATTTGTTGGCAAAAATGATTCAGCCAGAGCATATAACACGCCTCTTCCCTTTGGTGCCCAGTAATGGGAGCATGCGGCTAGGCGGGCCACTCTCTTGGGAGCGAAGCTCCTGCCTACAAGCCGAGAGGTTGGCCCCCCAGCAAAAACTATGGCAGAAATCTCGTGCGATGGGTTGTGGCGTGCTGCTTGGCTCTATGCTCTAAGCATCCGTAGCCACCGTCCAAACCCGTAGAACTGCATGGTATTTTTTCACGGTGTTTTTAGCCATCATGGTGGCTTTGAGCCATTCTTGTTATTTTTTTTGCCACTGTTCATCCTCTTTACATCAAGTTCTCCTCGCGCCTGACCACATCCCACACGTGCAGGCGGTAGTGAGGGTTAGGTCTCGGTCGCGGCCAGTCCTGGCGGATACCCAAGGACCGAGCTGTTACATATTTTCCCACCTGAAATCAAAAAGAAAATGTAGTTGAAGTTGGGTCTCTACCTCATTTGTCGAAAATCTAACAGTTCGATTCTATTGCTTGCCCTTCTTCCCAGATGTTGTTTTGCATCTTTTTCTTGATTCTACATAGATGGTTTTCCTATTAATCCTCATCAACCCACCATGTCAGAATGGTCCTTCAGCATCTCATGTTGCTGTGCTGTCTCCGGCCAACTGCTTTCATCTGCCCAGGGATCCGAGGCGACTTGCCAAGCCTGGATAGGCCCGGGCTTTCTCTTGGCGGAGTTCACTGGCAAATGGGGAATTTAACCAATTTAAACCATGGGATATGGATAGATTATGATAGATTGGGGTGTAAGAAAAGAAGTTCTAAGTTAGAAGCGCTAGCATCCCGCAACTTCCGTCTGGGTAGGAGTTGACTAGCATCACAGCCGATCTATTACAGCCCCATTGGAAGGCCCATCATTGATGACTCTTTTGCCATGTCAATGCAAGAGGTTTGTCTGAAAGTAGGGTACAGTACCCCTAAATCCAGTGGTCAACCACCGGTGTTCCGCTTTTCCAGTCAAAATGGCCATAGATGGGGGTGGAAATATGGATAAAAATATGGGGTAATGAAATGTTAATGAACTTAACTTTCAGACCCAAAGAAACTGCAAGCTTCGACTATGACTTTTTCGGAGGCCCTGGGGCCTGGATCTTTTCCAGATTCGACTGCATCACAGGATCTGGTTTTTTCGACTCCTCCCCACAGCAAAGATCTCCAAGAAACTGAAGAAACCATAAATCCATATATAAGTCATACATATATATGTATGTATGCATGTGCATTATACATTATAAATCCAAGAAATCCTAAAGTTCTAAAGGTCCTCCATGTACTTCAGTGGCCCTCGTTCTGTGAGGTTCCACTTCAACAGCTCCTGGGAAAGCTGGGACCTCTCAGTTGCCTTTTTGATCACCTGAGTGAGACACGTCCTTCAGCTTGGATCGCTGCTGGATTCTGCAAGTTTCTGCTTGAATCCTGGGAAAGAGTTCAATGACTGTTGTGGATTCAATATTCAGAGGCTATCGTAGAATCATAACATGCATCTCTAAAAACACATAAACAATAACCATTCCCAATGTTCAAGATGTGCAGAATGTATCACGTGAGCAATGTCATGTCAAACTGTACCACATTGTGCATTCCAAGATCATGCAGTTGAAGGGGACTTGATTGCCATTATCTTTGTATGTCCATGATCTGGATCGCTTGAAAGCCATCAAGACACGCCCAGAAATGCCATCTATGCCAACAGTGTTCACGGATGATCGGCCCGCAGAAGCCCGCCTTCCAATTTTTGGAGCATGTCTTCATGGCGAATCGCATTCTGCAAACGCTTCTCCCGAAGCACTCGCACTTGGTCGTGCCAGCCCTGCTGCGCGAAAGTGTGACAGAGATGTCCTCGTGGATTTTATGGGTCATTCCGATGAATGTGCGCAAAATGAAACCCGAAGGTTTAGTTCCATGAATTACATCATTCAATGATTCAAGAGTATTCAATCATATTCGATCAAAATCAGGACCTCAGGATTACCATTGATCAAAATCATTCCAGATGGTTGGTATCACCCAAAGTCTCGTGAATCTCCAAACCTTGACCACTCGACGGATCAGCTCGTCGTCTGGCGTCTGATTCATGCCTGAGCTGACGGCAGTTACCCCCTTCCAGTAATGTCTCTAGAGGTTTTCCCATCGAGTAAAGCGTAAAACGATGTAAAACTGTGGAATCAGTAACATGTCTATCATATAACAATGATTAACGATAAAACTGTAATTAGAGGATTGCACCATTGATCAAAAAATCTATGATCCATCTCTGCACAACGACCACTTCCGAGCGTTGGTGGATGTTCTTCTGATCAGGTGACGGGAACATCTCCAATATTCTCGGGTTGGACTATCCATTTGATCTCAAACCCCCACACTGCTTGGACATTTCTCTGCGATCTACAGATTCCTAGATATTTACCGAACAATCTTTGAAATTATAAAATATTGTAAAATCTCAATTTGTGTTACATATGTATCTGGCTAGTGGTTTCAACCCATCTCAGCAATATGATCGCCAATGGAATCATAATCCCATGTGTTGGATGGATTTTTAAAACCTTCCAACGTGTTCAAACCACCAACCAGTTATGCATATGTTCTGATATGTTTTGTAAGTCTATGGTTGCTTATATGAAGCTGATACCCCCATAGAATGTGACCAATTTAAGCTACCCGTTACTAACAGCAAGTCACCCAGTGCTCCAGCCAACTCGCCCTGATAGCGCTGCCAAACACCTACCAGGATCCAAGCCATTCCACAGGGTCCATCTCAAACTTGATCATCTCCAAAACAAAAAAAAAACGATTGCCAAGTCCAATACCAAAACGACGCCAAAAAAAATGGCAAATCAAATCAAGACAAGAATTGTGCAGCTGTGGCGGTCGTGATAACGCTGATAAGCTTGATCAGTTGTCCAGTTGTCCAGTTGTCCAGTCTCAGCAACCGCGCCTTTGCGGACGGCCACCCGATCCAGCATCTCGCGCAGCTCAGCAGTTTCGCGTTTTTGGGTCTTGACCAACTTCTGATGCGCGCTCTTGGATGGATACTGTTCCAGTGCATGCAGGTACGACTGACCTTGGTTTCCGGCCTCTGGGTGCCATTTAAGAATGGGGGCAGCTAAACGATCCTATATGGAGGTTTCCTAAGTCATGGGGGTACCCCAAGTTATCATCCAGGTTATTGCTGATGATCAATGGGAAAACCAATGGTTTGGGGTACCTATATTTTAGGAAACCCCTATATTATGATTCTAGTATGATCCGGTATGTGGAGTAATCTGGTACCAATCAGAAGCTTCACCACCTTGAACCAAGCAGCGGGACAGAGCGAGCACATGGCATACTGTCATGGCCACCAGCGTGCCCATGTAATTGCGCGACAACCTAAGTCCACACCCCGAATGCAAACGGGTGCCAGCCGCAGAAAGCCATGTCTGCCAGCTTTGTGATCCCTAACATCCCCGAAGCCCTAAGCCAAGGAGCCCCAACATGTTGTCACAGCCGAAGTGGGTGCCAGGCAAATACATCTTCACCCTGAAGCCCTTCTTGGTCAACATCACAGGTCCCGAGTTCATGATCCAAAGCTTGTCACCAACTTCTCCCTCACGCGTCGCAGTATGATCCGGGAAGAAGGCATGTCTCTCAGAATAGAGTCCCAGCAGATTCCGGAACTTTCGGTCAAAGGTTTTGAAGAGAGGCAAACTCATCAACCGTCCCGGCACCGTCAGGTCCAGGTTCTGAACAATCACAGAGCTAAAGAGCTGCCGCCTTAGACGATGAGAAGTCTTGACACAACATATGACAGAGAGACCCGATTTATTGATTGCAATTGATTACAAAGGTGCTCACCTTACCTCGTCATTGACCGGTGGTCCAAGTATATGTATGTATGTATGTATGTACGTACGTATGTATGTAGGTAGGTAGGTAGGTATGTATGTATATATGTAGGTATGTATGAATGTATGTATGTAGGTACGTACATACGTACGTACGTACGTACTACGTACGTTGTATGTGTGTATGTGTGTATGTGTGTGTGTGTCTGTATGTCTGTACGTCTGTATGTCTGTATGTCTGTATGTCTGTATGTCTGTATGTCTGTGTGTCTGTATGTCTGTATGTAGTATGTAGGTAGGTAGGTATGTAATGTAATGTAATGTATGTAATGTATGTAATGTATGTAATGTGTGTAATGTGCGTAATGTGCGTAATGTGCGTAATGTGCGTAATGTGTGTAATGTATGTAATGTATGTTATGTATGTTATGTATGTTATGTATGTTATGTATGTTATGTATGTTATGTATGTTATGTATGTTATGTATGTTATGTATGTTATGTATGTAATGTATGTAAT
>Ga0126342_10007955_pt1 | contig 18956 bp, 10 predicted proteins | sample Cyp1metagenome_FD_92528 | JGI IMG/M metagenome (GOLD analysis project Ga0126342, IMG submission 92528) | Coral microbial communities from Lord Howe Island, Old Settlement Bay, Australia - Cyphastrea 1 metagenome | ecosystem: Host-associated > Invertebrates > Cnidaria > Coral ... | reverse complement strand
TCGGGAGGAAGAGCAGCAGCAGCAACAGGAGCAGCAGGAGGGTTCTGTGTCTCATTGTGCAAACAGTGGTATCGCTCTCTCTTTTTCCGGGGTCGGCGGCAGGGGCGGCAGCCCTTAAATATTATGGAAACATAATCCAAATGTTCCAAACCATCAAGCATTCAGGATCATTCAGGTTTTCACATCGCCAAATCTTTCAGCACCATTCCACACAAACACAACCCAGGTTGCCAAGACAGTCCCCACCCCAATTCCTCCCCCATTTTTTTCTCCAGGAATTGACAGCACACCACCTCCGGATTCACATTTTTGGTGGGATCCTCCGAGTTCAAAGGCTCCAAAGGATCCAAATAAAAGGTGAAACGCGCTGAGGGATCCTCCTCCAAATAAACGTCTTCCAGCTGGGCGGCTGCAAAGTAATAGCCTGGGTTTTTGGAGGAAAATCATGGGTGTGTGTTATCAGGGATTTCATCAAAAACTATCGTGATTTAATGGGATTTAAGATGGGATGGGAGCAAACGTGTGAGACTTAAATGGACTTAGCCAGTGGTAAACAAACATAGCCATAGCTATTGAAAATAGTTGATTTACCTATTAAAAATTGTGATTTTCCATAGTTTTTTGTAAACGTTTGCCAGAGGGTAACACCATTAGAAAGGCTTTTAGATTCCCAATGAACTAACATGAACTAACTGTATAATGGGCCATTAGGCATAGCTCCCATTCTGTTTTAGATGCATTCAGCATCTAAATGAAGGTAGAGGTTGACCCCCACAGTTCGACGCCGAACCCCATACCTGGGTTGCTAGATTGGCTCAATGCCTTCCACGGAATATCCGTAAGCCATGACCATGGTATCCATCTTTTGAGAATTCAACCAATATTTTAATGTTGATACTGACCATGGTAACTTCAAAAAATTGTTGTAATATTGGCTGGTTGGTGGTTTCAACCCCTCTCAAAAATATGACTTCGTCAGTTGGGATGATGACATTCCCAATATGATAGGAAAGTCATAGAATTCATGTTCCAAACCACCAACCATTTATAGTTGATTTACCTCATCAAACAAAAATATGAGTTCGTCAGTTGGGATGATTATTCCCAATATATGGGAAAATAAACAATGTTCCAAACCACCAACCAGGGTTGTAATATGGGTTAAATTTTCCATCTTTGCACGTTTTTTTTTAATATCCGGGCGATGCACATCTCAACCATTCCAAGGCTCCACAAATGCATTGAAGCCACTTTTCCGAACCTCAGCAGGTTCGAACCATCTTGGTCCATGGTTACTCTTAGATAGCTGCCAAAAACAGGCTAAACATAGACCCAACAAGTGGTAAAACAATTTGAATGTTTACACGTCTTATAGAAACCCTGCAAGTGTCACTTCTTTGCTAGTTAGTACAACATCAACCCCTTTGTAGCAAAAGAGTAAAGCATGGAAAAGCAGCCCGTCCAATGCTTACCCGGGATGCAGCTGGGCCGGTTTAGGTCCCTATCATCATGTGCGTATTGCTTGTTTAAAAAATGGCTTACCTCTCTATTGATCTCAACCAAGCAACGAAAACATCGGACATCTACTGGTGTTTTCGTATCTAAGCACCTTGCCTTTTGGCATGTTCTTGTCGATTTTTCAGGATGTTTTCAGCATGGCCAAATCACCATTGTCATGGCGCCATATTTTTCTGACATGGCAGATCAAAATCCTGATGGACATGGCAGAGTAGCTGGTATAATTGTGGCATTTTAAGGTTTTGGAGATCCCAGTGAATCCCCATTTTATCCCATCAAATCATCGTGATGGCTATTCAGTTCCCATTAATTCACATCTTCTATTGCTTAAATCCACTAAATCACCACTTTTTGTTGGTTAAATCCAATCAAATTAAAGTCAATTGCAATTCTTCTTGGTGAAAACTCAGTTGAGTTAGCAGTTTTTCTTGGCTAAGTCCCAAAAAATCATCATTTTTGAACGTTTGAATTCCACTAAATTATCATTTCTCTCGTTTAAATCTGATGAAATCCCATGAAATCATAACTTTTCACCATGAAAGTCCATGACATTTCCATGAAATCCCAGAAAATCAGCATTAAATCCCATAAAATCCCATCAAAAATCACCAGTTTTCCGCAGAACTTGTGCCAAGTGGCTCCCTTCGCGCCCGAAGACCTCCTTTTTTGGCGAAAACGTCCTGGGCCCCGTGCTGCGCAGCGATACGTCGGCGTCCAACGCGGCGGCGACAGGGGAGAGACGATCGAAGATGGCGGTGACCAGGGCAGAGACGAGGACCTGGAGGGGCCACCGTGGCCACGATAAAATCAGAGGAAAACCATAGGAATTCATGGGGTTTCATGGGATTTAGAGCTGATTTATGATAGAGTTCAGTTGGGGGCCACAGAATTCCAATTTCACTATGGTTTATAGATGTTTATAGGTGATATATCTATAGTTTCTATCCATAAGTATCCGTATATCTCCAATAAATATGGTTTATGATAGTTCATGGGGCTTATAAACCAACAAACATAACTTGGGGGGGCCACTCTCATGGGATTTCATGGGGACAGTATTAATTTAACTATCAAACTATTGCGGGCTTTATATTGGGATATGATATGATATGTTATAGCAACATAACATGATATCATGCAAAAGAACACCAACTTGCATCAAAGCATGATTTAATATGACATAATGGGATGACAAATCATAGACACCATATTTAAAAAAGAAAACATAGTTGGGTTTATTGGACGATAAGAACATATGGTGATTTAATGGAGTTGAATGGGATCAATTTAACTAATCAACCATTATATGGGGATATAATATGCTAACTTACCAAAAACATGAAACCATAATTTGATCATAGTCTTAAAACAATAGTGTATAGTATATAGATATCAAGATCATATATCGATACCAAAATAGTGATTTAAATTGTGATTTAACCAAGGAACAATGGTGAATTTGATGGGATTCAAGTAACCACCGGTGATTTAATGGGAATTTATGGCGATATATACATATATATATATACATACGCAATATATACAATACATACATTATATCATGGAATTATAATTTGATAAATTGATATACTATGTTAGATACCCTGGGATTCTGTAGTATTGGCATATAGCTATTTCTTTGGTGCTGCATCCCCATTCATGTTAGTTGCTTCGAATCACATTCCATAGCGATGTGACCTGCAATTTGCTTGAAATCTCCTATGTATGCTGCTTAGACGATCCCATTTGGAGGTACAAAAAATCACTTGCCCTGTGCAGAAAAATAAATTAAATTAGCTCTTTGTCGATCGTTTGTGCAGCTTCTTGTAGAAAGTTGACTCAAATATTACTCTGGTTGGTGGTTGAGCCTACCCCTCTGAAAAATATGAGTTCGTCAGTTGGGATGATTATTCCCAATATATGGAAAAATAAACAATGTTCCAAACCACCAACCAGTACTGGCATTCCCCGCATAAAAAGAAACTTCACTTCATGGCGAAGGATATTCCGTAAATTCCGCTCTGTTTTTGGTACCTTCATTGGCCAATGAATATCCATTGATGTCACTTAGGCAAAACCCCACTTCATTTCGTCTTCCGCCAAGGCTTATCCAGTTTTCGGCCATTCTGGGCATTGGTGGTTTGTTAATCCCAAACTCAAGTTTAACTTTTAGTGGAATAAATCATGCTAAATCCATCTTGTCTAAGCCCAAGAATTTCCAAAAAGAAGTCAAACATCTAGATCTGTCTATGGCTACGAACTTTTCCACGCACTATAGTATGCCTACAGCCCAAACAAATTGAACAATCTAGATCTGTATGGCTACAATCCCTCAAGATTCGTTTTTTGTTTGGGCACCTTCTTGTTCTCCTCGTCCTTGATCCACTCACACACCTGGCCCTCCGTCAGCCCCGTTTCCACCGCATCACCGGCTGCGAGGGCGTTGAGGTCGCAGCCGATGCGCAACAAAGAAGCAGAGGTGACCTGAGCGTGAAGAAACGTACCGGAGATGTAGACAATTAATGGAAACATGTGGAAAAATTCAATGAACTGGTTCTGTTGCTAATCAAATCATATCAAATCCAATTTGGTAAGATTCGGGATATTTGCATTCATGAGACATTCTGGGACAAGTATGTGATAGGTACAACAATAAACTATCCTCAAATCTAACATAGAAATAGGTGACAAAAAACCATCTCAAATTTGAGGTATAGTATGGCCAGGTATGGCGTATATTGTTGAGTTATCCACAAAACATGTGGCCAACAGGATGAAACAGCACAAAATATGGTGAATGAATTATTCAATGCCGATATATCGCAACCTCCGAAAAGATAGAAATTGGTCAAATTCCACTAAAACCTGGAGATTCAAAATCAAGGAAAAATCCGTGAATTCTCGGTGTTTATGGTGACTTTTCTCTAAATCAAGCTCTGCAAAGCAGAAGTGTACCCTTTATTCAGACATATTCGGACAGACCCACATAACTCAGGGTGATCTTGTATTTTTCGTGAGCGGAAAAAGCCATCCATGGCTTCTTCGACAAATCATAGCTGGTTAAACTCACCAAGAAACTCTTCCCTGATTGCCTCTGAAGTTGTTTAATGCTCAAGACATGCGATTCTATGATCACCAACTGAAGCTGTGCATTTTTCAAACAGCAGTTCAAATGGAAGTCGGAGTGACCCGCGAGTCATCGGAGGTCTCAAGCCTGGGGAGAATAGCAATATTTGAAGAGTGGGGGGTGTATAGACCCACATAGCATTTCTTTCTGGTGATTTCAAGCAACAAATCTGGAATTTCGACCAAGAATCATTTGCTTTCTCAGTCATAGCTGCGCAGTTTCTCATACATATTAAGGCCTTACACTTGCAACTGGATTTGCTTTAAGCAACCCAAAGATATCTCAAAAAAGATTCCCCAGTCCTACAATGTGGGGACCTCTAGTTATAAATTAGTTTATAAACCCTATTAACTATAGGTTTAAGTACCATAAGCCATAGTTATTGGACTTATGTTCATCAACTTAGCTATCGACCGGGAGCCCCCCGACTTGTAGTGGATTTCTCCATTGGGAACATCGGCCATCCTGGCCTGAAATGGAAAGGTAAGCCACGCGCCAGGATACTGCTTTCCTTCAAGGTGATTTCAACCGTCCCATCCTGGAAGCGACATAGCAAGGGCACCATGGTTAGGCAGGCAGGACATAGAAAATCTGATGTCGAAAAGATGCCCAAAAATGAGAAATACATGAGGACATATGTGCTCAATATCATCTATACCATCCTTGCCGGCACACTTTTGGGCATCTTTTTTGTGGGTTACTATTATAGATGAACTGTTGGGTTTCTGGTAGATATATACTGTACTGGTTGGTGGCTTCAACCCCTCTGAAAAATATGAAAATCAGTTGGGATGATTATTCCCAATCTATGGGAAAATAATCCAAATGTTCCAAACCACCAACCAGTATAGTTACCTAGGTTTATAATAGCTACCCAACATATGGTTAATCTTAAGTTCCATAAAATCAACATCCCATGAAATCACCTCAATCACTTCCCAGTGTATCCCCAGCATTTTTTTGGGGCACCACGTGTGGATGATCGTAACAAAGGATGATCTAAGTCACTTAAGTCGCTTTGCAACTGATACTAGAACAATAAAATGGATATCTAATAATTATTATCTGGTTGGTGTTTTCAACCATCTTGAAAAATATTGGTCAATGGGAAGGATCATCCCATATATTATGGAAAATTACAAATGTTCCAAACCACCAACCAGTTATATTATCCATTGGATGCCTGATATTAGGATATCTAATATCCATTGGATTAGGCATTGAAATATCCTAATCAAATGGATATTAGATATGCAGCGAACAAATATGGACATGTGCACCTCCCATTTTCTGCCTCCGAATTTCCACGCCTTTTGGGAATCGATGTCAACGGCCAGATTATGACCTGTACTAACCAAAATAATGTTTGGACACTTTATCATCATTCTCACACCATGTATGATTTTTGGCCTGAAAAGTTACGGCTTCCCACTTTAGATAAAGCGATAAGGCCATTCAAGGCTCACAGATTGAGAAACCGTGATCTTGATATGCTGATACGAACATATGGAGGTTTCCTAAAATGGGGGTACCCCTAAATCATCTATCTAAATAAGATGTTCCATTATAAACCATCCATTTTGGGGATCCCCCATGTAGGAAATCTCCATATTTCTCGAGAATGATGACTCTTGCATAAAGAAATCATAACCAATCTCAATCCTGATGTCAATTCATATCAAGCTGGTATCCAAAACCCAATTGAATGCCAAACAGGTTGGTGGTTGAGCCTACCCCTCTGAAAAATATGAATTCGTCAGTTGTGATGATGACATTCCCAACTGAATGGAAAAATAATCCAAATGTTCCAAACCACCAATCAGCAATAATATTTAATGATTGTCAGTAATTGTTAGTAATAATGATTGACGGAATATACCCTCTGGTAAACATACAAAAAACTATAGAACATGGCCATAGAAATAGTTTTTTTACCCAATAATTTGCTTCAATCTAAGGTTAGCCCATTAAATCCCATTGAATTAATCGTCAAATCCTCATTGAATCCCAGTAAATCCGAGTTCAAAGTCCATTAATCCCATTGCTTCCCATTCAATCAGCATTAAATCCCATTAAATCCCATACAACTAGCCATTCAATCACTATTAAACGACCATTTTTCCTTCCTGAACTCACCCCAAAAAATCCCCAAGCCCCGTCCTCTTGTCGCACCGCCTTCGTTGCATCGTAGGCCTCGAAGTCAAAAACCTTCGGCAGCACGGCCGTCACCAGTTGCGGTAGGAATTGATAGGCGCGGCCCAACCATCCGAGGGCCAGCAACTGCTGGAACTGACGCTGCAAATCCGCACGTAACCTGCAAGGTCGTGCCCCCAAGATAGCTAAGTTGGTGCAAATAACTCCAATAACTATGGTTTATGGTACTTATAACTATAGTTCATGGGGTTTATAAACCAACCAACATCACTGGGGGGACCCCCGTGTTTTTTAAATGAGATTTCTTCATGGTGACTTTGTGAAAATCTAAGGAGTAGTGATGAGTTGATGGAGTTGTTCCATGGAATTTCAGGGTGATTGCTTCATGGGTTTGAACAGTTCGTGGTGGCAATGGTGGGGGATATAGTGGAGATATGTATATTATATATATATATATATATAATCTACATATACATAATACATATATATATATATATATGTAAATTAATCTACATAAATGCATATTTCACGATGCAGGTATCTATGTTTAAGGTGAATTAGTGCATATATATATACACTCTACATATACATAATATATATATATATATATATTATATATGTAAATTAATCTACATAAATACATATTTCATGATACAGGTATCTATGTTTAAGGTCTATTATTTTAAGTACAGAAAACCTCGAGTGATCCCCGCAGACCCAATCAGATGGGGGAGTTGCACCGGTAAAATCCAGAGACCATCAGCAGGTGGGGCCAAATTTTTGAAATTGTTTAACACACATATAGACTATGTATAAATATATCCATATTAGATACTATGTATATTACACATATATATATATGGAGGTTTCCAATCCATGGGGGGTACCCCTAGTTATCATCCAGCTATTAGATTGGGAATGAAATAGTCACCATCCAGCTATGGGGGTACCACCATTTATGGAAACCCCATATTTGGATCTGTGATCAAGAATGAAGAACATGACATTTGGAGGTGTCTCGACATGAAGGATTTGCTTGCCAAATGGGGTTGTTTAGAAACCCGGTATCTTTTTAATTTTTAAATGACCCAAAATCACGTTATCGTTTTTTTATACTCTTATCGTTTTCTCAGGTGGTGAGCTCCCTGTAGACAATAAGTGTGATTTTTCCAGCTTTCTGCGGGTGTGAAAGCATCCTTGGTCGAGAGTCAACAGATGTCATCTTTTGTTTTCATTTCCTTTCATCGCCGTTCATTTTGCATTCATTTCCTCTCATGTTCCTTTCATTTTGCATTCATTTCCTTTCATTTTGCTTTCATGTCCTTTCATTTTCCGTCGCTATGTATCAAAGATACAGGTCTTCGAAAGGTGTATATCCGCCCAAACGCTCGCGCTTTTTTCACACTTCGTTATCGTTTTTGTTATCGTTTAGCATTTTTTTTGGAGGCCTGTGCAGGTTGCCATCTTCAGGCTTCATGAACATGTACATGTATAAGCTCGTTATTGTTTTTTTACTCTTATTGTTTTCTGGACCGGGTCCGTCGATGACTGGTTCCAGAAAACTTCTGGAAACTAGCTGAAGGGACAATACGCTGCCCAAAATGGGTAGGTACGCTACGGGAACCTTCTTACCACCCACACCTTTAATTCTGACCCATACTCAGCCATGTCAAACTATCATGTTACAAAACAAGGATTCTGAGTGGGATATCTTTGCAACCAATCATCCCTGGTCAGCTTGAGGATGCCAAGATCCACACCATGACTATAGTCATAAGAACAGGTAGTGGTATCTGAAAACAATTCCTGCATCTACGGCCGCATAAAGTCATAATCCTTTAGTAATCCCCGATTGTGTATGTTGGTTTGTAAACCTGTTTAAGAATAGATATATCACCATAAAACTCTACATAGTTATATGGGATATAAATACCTTAGTCAACAAATGGGGCACTAGAAATATACACACAATCATTCTTTAACTTATATCTTATATCCCATTTAATCATGCAATGATCCCTGTGAACTATTCCATTATAACATTATATCGCCATGAAATGGTATATTGTTCCTGCCAGCGCCGATACAATTACCATCAATCTTATTAAATACCATAAATAAGCTATCAAATCCCTTAAAATCCCATTAAACCACCATTCAATCCCATTAAATCACAATTAAATCACCATTAATTCACCATTAAATCCCATTAAATCCCACTAAATCCCACGAAACCACCATTGAATCACCAAGGCTTTCCCAGCCACGAAACATCTCCGGCATCTCCGCGGCAAAACACCACGGTGCCATTCCGACAGCGCCCAGGGCAAGCGCCCGCAGTGCCCGCGGCAGGCGTGGTCGGGTCATGGCGATTTCGAAGTCGTGGGGTCCCCAAAAAATCAAAGGAAAACCATATAGGAAATTGGGATTTCATGGGATTTATAGCTGATCTATGATAGCTAAGTTGGTGAACATAACTCCAATTTCACTATGGTTTATGGCACGCAAATAATTTAACTATAGGCTATAGGGTTTATAAACTAATTTATAACTGCGGGGCCCACATTGTAGATTTTGCCTGTGTGAACTTAGTAAGTGGACAGAACATTGGGTACCCTCTGGTAAACTAACATAGTTATGGAAAATCCCAATCTTTACTAGGTAAATGAACTATAAATGGGTCATTTTCACTAGCTATGTTAAGTTACCAAAGGGTATATCCGTAAGTATCTCCCCGCTAGAGAAGGACATAACCCCATCTCAAATCTGATGTAGACGCACCATATGGATGTTTCCTAAAATGGGGGTACCCCTTGTTATCATCCAGCTATTAAATTGTTTTTTTCAACTATAAACCAACCAGTTTTGCGGGTATTCACCATTTATGGAAACCTCCATGTCCCTAATCTTTTTGAACAGACCCTGACTTTCACACACTCCGAGAGCCGAGGGTGGCTATCTTTGAGCCGCTGGATTTACCGTGCCGAGGCATGAGCGATTCTATAGGCGACGCCCGATTTTGATGGGACGATTCGTCTATGCTCATTCCAAAACGAACCCCTTGTGGTGGATAAATGTGGGAATTGACATATAATATATGCATTGATCCTGATTGATCCCCCCATTTCTGTCCCATGATATGGCCTTTGTATCCCATAGAATCAACCATTGATTCTTGTGAATCCCCTCTTAAGTTTTCCCGGTCTTATGACTAATTCAGGGAATGTAGTCACACGCGAAAGGCTAAAGGTCGCCATTGTTTGATGATTTTGATGGTATCTTTGGTCAGGTTGACTCAGGTTGACTCGGGGCTGGCATGACACGCAACCCATACGACTGGTGGTTCATCCTACTTAGTAAGTAGGTTATAATATGTTATAATCCCAGTCGTAAGTGGATTAACTCTACTTATTTCACTTATAACTGGATATATAAATCCTACTTAGTAAGTGGGATGAGCCACCAAGTATGGAAAACTGGTTGGTGGTATACCTACCCCTCTGAAAAATGATGGAGCTCGTCAGTTAGGATGATGACATTCCCAATATGCTGGGAAAAACAAATCCATTCATGTTTGAAACCACCAACCAGTGATTATTAACCACCATCATTAACCATTATTAACCATTATTAACCATTATTCACCATTATTAACCATTATTAACCATTATGAACCATTATTAACCACTATTAAACATTATATTAACCATGATTAACCATCATTACCTCATTAACCATTTATGATCCAGTCATGTTCCAAACCACCAACCAGAAAATATAGATGGACGACATTTAAGAATTGCAACCCACAAAAGGTGGTACCGCAAGTCCTAGCAAACGGTTCCTCAGCTGCGACTGGGCAAACTGTTGGGCAAACATGGTGGTGAAACAGTTCACAACCCCCCAAAAAGATAGAACAGGATTTCCCAGATGCAAGGTATCAAATGGGTTTTCCCATATTTTCCAAGTTTCCAAAATTCTGGTCTTCTTGGGGTTACTGTGGTATCAACAAACTTGAAGTTTGGCCGGAGATTCGAGATACGATCAGAAGAACATGTCCAACTCTCCACGTTTTGATCTTCGCGTTTTTTCTCACAGCCGCGAAGTATGAGCATAGGTCAAAATCAAAGAAAGAAAAACGTAAATAAGACAATCAATATAAATAATTATACAAATATATAAAATATATCTAGACAGCCAAATTGGATGATTTCAAACATATCCCCGTCATGGATCCAAAAAGGGTCCCTTCCGACAGCGATCGCAGCCGGGGCGCAAAGGTTCGCCATCCCAAATACCATAGAGTAAGGATTCGTGGTTGATGCAATTCCTTGCTGTTTGACCGCTGGGAGTTTTTTCTGCGGTTGACCGGTGGGATATAAAATGGGGATATGATGGGGATAGAATGGAATCTATGCTATTTTCTATGATTGAAGGGCAACTCAATGAAATTTAAGAAATACAAACGGTCCCTGCTATTCGAGTGGAAATACAAGAATGTATACTGTGTAGGCATCATTTTTTCGGTACAATTTCCTCACCTCGTGTCTAAGATGGACTTTTTTTTTTATCATTCCCAAGTTTCCGCCTTTCCAACTTTTGTTTGTGGTGGTTGCAGCCCAATAATGGGCCCAATAACATGTTGCAGACAATGAACCAGCAGCTCATTGGTCAAATACACCCAAATTTGCTGGTGATATTCAATCTGTTCCCGTCGAATGCTGGTAATTCCATGACATTGTCTATTTTTTGGACAATGAAATGAATGTAGTGATCTAATCTAATGTATAATCCAATCGAATCCATTGCAATCCAAACAGATCGATCTAATCTATCTAAAATAACACTATGTAAATACATACTTCACGTCAAAATTCCATCTATATAATCTATCTATAATATAGCTATGCTTATGTAAGTACATACTTCAAGTCAAAATTGTTTGGATCCGTGAATTCACAAATCAAAATAAGTTTTTGGTTCCGCCACCCAAACCGCTGCAAAGAGTCAACGTCACATTTCCCTCGACCTGGGAACGCCCAATCAGCGTCAACGGAGATCTTACAGAGATGAAGAAAAGGTGACAAACACAACTCTTGGGAGAACATATTTTTTGCGGGTAAATTAAAGATCTATGTGAATCTGATTTTTTTAATGTATCAAAAATTATCTAGGAAAGTACATGGGGAAATAGATGGTCTAAAGGAATATTTATATATACATGTATCTAAAAAATGGCGGGATTGAGGTTTCAACCCCGCCAGCGCATCACATGGGCAAAAAACTCTATCACTTACACCTGGGGGCTGTGCAGAGCACAGTCTGGTAAAAACTTGGATTTGGTTTCTACTACCCTTCGAACTGTACATTTGGATAAATAGGTTGTGTTTTTTTGGTTTACCACATTGGTGAATGGAACAACAACGAATTTGACCAGTATTTGTCAGGAACAACTGCCAAGTAGTGATTTTACCAACAGAATTTACGTAATGGTGACTTCACTGACAACCACGAAGAAATTGCCCGTTAAAAACCGATGATTTCACCCGCAAAGACCGTTCTTGCCCCACTGCTGTTTTTAGTCATCAATCCACCAATTCGAAGTTCCAATTGAAACACTTAGCGAAGTACCCATTGCACCCCATGTATCCCCATGTATCAACATGTTTCCACTTACTATGGCCATGTTTGGGGATACTTCCGCTAATTTTGAATCCGTCAGTCTCTCCAAGTGGAGGTCGTGTGCGCGCACCACTGATGCATATCCCGAATATTGAGACATCATACGTAGACAATTCGTGTACGCTTCGTTTACCATTTTTGATTTAACCAGCATGTTGCACATGATTCGGAGTGTTTTGAACGTCTACCAGGTGGTGCCCCACCTAGTCTTAGACTGGTTTGTAAACCCCCAAGAATAGACATATCTACCACAAATCCTGGGCAAACGACTCATGTCGACAAACTTAGCGAGCAAACTAGGCCACCACCTTAGCTAACTATATTCGTGGTTGTATGTGGTTGTACTGATATCCCCATACCGGAATATATTTCCATTGAACCCATTGCATTCCTTTACTACGGCCCACCATCGCTCAACGGGTGCCCTTGCAATCGGGTTTGCCACACTGGTGATGCTGCTGCTCCGGACACAACCATGAAAACAACAACGGCTACCCGTGTCGGGAGCTTCTAAGGAATTTCACTACTGGTGTGTGATGCTAATAGACCCCTGAAAGAATCACCCACTACAGCAATCACTCTGTCATGCTTGAGGCCCATCCCATCCAATCTACGTCGAGAGACACGCTGGTAGCCAATGTGGCACCGCAAAGTGGCCACGCTTCCGTATTCATAGGCGCCTTGCAAACGGATAGTGCTGTGGCTGTTTTCTTGTGGGTTTGGCATTAACTGGAACCCTTCACTGCATCTTTAAAAGGCGGCAAGGATCCAGAAACTGCAACCCAACATGGAGTTGGCCTTGCAAAAAAACATAGCCTTCTTAAAGTGCGGGGCCCCCAAGAGGCCCAATAATCCTTATAGTTAGGATAATATATCTTCAACTCAATCATTTTACACAAGAATTATAAAGTCTGATGGGCCCACTTTGTCGCTTTGTGGGTTCCACCTGCAGTCCGCCCGGAACACCTGAGGCTCCCTGCTGCTGAGCAAAGCTTCGCTAAACAAATTTTGCAATTCCAGCTGTGGGCACCAGTCTCGGCGGAAGACCTAAGGTTAGGTGTGAGGTGCTTGGGAGTTCCAGCAGCACCAAGGTGATAGTAAGGCTCATTGTTATTTGAATGGTTTTGTGCAGGAAAAACACCAAACGTGTCCAAATTGGGGGGTCTATGTGCCACCCAAATTCCAGGAGCTATCCAAGACAACAAGTTTTGGCAACAAGACCAGCGAACAACTCTTGAAATTTCATCTGATGCCCTGTGCCCATGTGCAAAGGGGGAGGGGCCTCAGTTGGACTTGGCACCCTTGCGGCAAGACGTGCAATTAAAAACGACTGGCGTCTGCTGGGCGAATAAGCCTCTTTTGACAAACCTCATGGAACGCACCAACGTTCGCATGTATTTTTACATCAGAGACCCGTTGAGGATTGAAATTGGTCACATCCAATTTTTAGCAACGGTTCTACTCAACTTCTGGGGCCCCAAACAGCCGCAAAACATGGTGAATCTATGGAATTACGAGGGGCATTTTCACATCAGGAAGCCCAACCCATAGATTTCTTGTCGGGGGTTGAGGACCAAGAGGAGCTGGCATCATTTGAGCCATTAAAGGTTGCCCTATCCCGTCTGATGAAATACTAGTTGGTCGATAGGTTTCCCTAATATGGGTCACACAAATTCTCAATAACCAGGTAGTATCAGTATAACTCCCTTTGTTAACCCAGTAACCATGATTACCAACTATATCCCCATATGTTTGATACATTAACACCCACAAGATTCCCGATTTCATTGCTGGCAACATCCCCATTTCATGACCAATCCATCAGGGTATTCAAAGAAAGTTTATCGGCGCTCATTCCCATTATATTCCCATCATTTTTCCACTACATCCCTTTCACAGAGGTGATGTTCCCGTAGTTTCCGCATCAAAACATTGGAAAAATCATTTTTCATAATCAAATGAACAATGGCATTCCCATGTCTGGATGCTAATGCCAGATTTTCCCACCAACCAGTCAATGGGAATTTCAGGATCCTAAAATGGAGGTACTGTACCATATAAGGCCATCTTTTATGGGGTATATCCCCTTTACATAGGCCTAGGTACCTCCAATTTAGGTTCCTGAGATGGCCGTTGAACCAGTGTCTTTTTGATAGCGAAAATTTGACTCGCTAGCGGCCTTGGCTGTTCAGCGCCAGTTGGTTTACACCTGTACAAGGCACTGTCTCATACATTAGCTACTCATTGGTAATGTCACAAAGCTATGGAACATAAACCCTACAATGCGGTGCCCCCAAGATAGCTAAGTTGGTTTATAACTCCAATAACTATGGTTTATGGTACTTATCTTATAACTATAGTTTTCATGGGGTTTATAAACCAACTAACATCACTGGGGGGGGCCATTGTAGTTATTGGAGTTGTAAACCAACCTGAATTCGATCACGGATGACTTTGATCACGGGTGAATCTTAGATACCAAGCAATCCAAGCAGTTTCGCTGGGAGGAATTTTACTGGTTGGTGGTGCAAAAACCATTTAACACCACTATGGAAAATCACCATTTTTAATGGGAACGCTCACTAAAAACATGTTTTAACCATCTTGAAAATATGAGTTCGTCAATGGGAAGAATGACATCCCATATATGAAATGGAAAATAAAAGCCATGTTCCAAACCACCAACCAGTTTACCATTGATAGCAAAAGATGAAAAATTGTACTAGCTAGCATCTAACCAGTCGGTTGACCCAGTGGTTGGCGAAGTTGGTTTCTGAATCTAGCTATGTATATATCCATTAACAACTTAGCAAAGCTCTGGAACATCACCATATATTATCAGTTTGAACAGGAAAATCGTCTATAACCATCTATAAATGGGCCATTTTCCATAGCTATGGGCTATGGACGGTAATATGAACCCACAGCTTTATCTGAGGGGCACAGTGGGTCAACACATCATTTGCCCTGCCATTGCGGGGTTTACCCCATTCCATTCAAACCCATGTATGGTAGTACCCAGGGTAAGATGTGGAAAACACCTATTGTTTTGTTTTCATGGGAAAATGATCTATAAATTGTGTGTTTCCACGCCTATCTTGGTGTCCGGTATATTTACCTACAAATAGCGACCGGACCAGTAAACTGGGTCAACATCAATCCAGGATTCACATCAGCATAGCTGGTATAGCTGATTAATCCACATGGATCATGATGTCATTTTCCCTCTTACCCTCTGGTAATTTAACAGAACTATGGAAAATGACCATGCTATCAATGGGTAAATCCACTATAAATGGGCCATTGTCCATAGCTATGTTAGAGGGTAAAATGACCAACACCGATTGACCAAAGACCCAGAAAACCTTTGCCCCACTTCTCCCATGCCGTTGATGCATCTGCTGCCATGCTGAGTTTACGACGCAAATGGGAAGCTCGATGTTACTTCCATCCTTGGCCGGGCAAGAAAACATGTCCAAACAAGGTGGTGCCTCATAGTTTGCCAAGTTGGTTTATGCAAAGTGATTTCCCCTTGTTTGTTCGTTTAGATTCACCTCATTAAGTATATACAGTAAAGATATACCTACCATAAACCCCAAAGTTCACCTATTTTCAAACAAACTTAGCTAAGTATTGGGCTAGCCAAGTTGGTTTATAACTAACATGACTACGTTGAAAAAAAACAAACTGTAGGCAGTGGGGTTCATGAGCCAACTTCTAAGCGGGGGGACACCATCTTGTAGACACTCCATTTATCCATTTCAAAAACATGTATTTTTTGTTCACCATAATTTCAGCACTTCAACTGATTTTTATGGATACTTTGAGTGTCTTGCTGGACACTTTTTGTCTTTTTTGAAAGGGAAAAATATCTTTGCATTGGCACGTTCATGATGGAGTTTCCGCTGCCAGGCCTGTCAAGAAAATGGATGAAACCAGATAGAGTGTACACTCTGGTAATTTAACAAACATAGCTATAGAAAATCACAATTTTTAATGGGAACATCAACTATAAATGGGCCATTTTCCATAGCTATGTTAGTTTACCAGAGTGTAGCTCTAATGAGCCATGAAAAATATCCCGCGGTCCCTATTCCATTGTATTCCTGTTATGATTTGCCAGACTTCGCAATAAATTTCGTAGTATAGCCCCCTACAATGTGGGGCCCCGCAGCTATAAGTTGGTTTATAAACCCCATTAACTATGGTTATAAGTACCATAAACCATAGTTATTGGAGTTAAATCCAACTTAATTATCTAGGGGGCCTCACATTGTATAGTATCCAATCAACCATGGTATTTGTAGATATCCCAATTCTCCCATCAAAACTCCCAGCAAATCACATGGGTGAAGCGTCCCAGTTATGAGTTGATGTATGAACACCATGAACTATAGTTTACCCTCGGGTAAACGTTTACATAACTATGGAAAATACAATTTTTAATGGGACAACTCACGAAAAACATGTTTTAACCAACTCAAAAAATATGAGATCGTCAATGGGAAGGATGACATCCCATATATGAAATGGAAAATAGAAGCCATGTTTGAAACCACCGACCAGACTATAGTTTAAAGGTTATATCACATATCCTCCGTGAATGCTAGTTAACCACCTTATGTGCATCAACGTAACTATCATCAACGGGGAGGCTTCATCTCGTCCATTCTGCTTGATAGTGATTCCCCGTTGATATCCTGAAAGTATCAAACAACAGGGGGTATCCGCAGGCACTGCTCAAATTTCCATGAAATCCCATTAAATTCCAATAAATCTCCGTAAAATCCATTCTTTCACCATTAAGTTTCCTTAAATCTCTGTAAAAAAACCCTTCAATCATCCTTCAATTTCATGAAGAATCGCCGTTCATTCCCATGAAAATCCCTATCAAGTCACCAGCAACTCACCATTAACTCACCATGTGTTGCAGATCACGTCCGTTTCTACCCAGGAACTGTGCCTGCAATGTGGCACCCCCGGTCGATAGCTAAGTTGGTGCAAATAACTCCAATAACTATGGTTTATGATACTTATAACTTATAACTTATAACTACAGTTACTGGTGTTTATAAACCAACTTACAACTGGTGCCCATTGACTATAGATACATCACCTATAAACCATAGTTATTGGAGTTATAAACGAACTAACAGTGCTTAGATGGGCCATTAATAGAAAAACGCGATTCCTGGTTTGTAACAGGGGATTCTTTACCCCCTAAAAAATCCCAATGCATCAATCCATTTACTAACTAGTTTTCCCCAACTCCATGGCCCATCTGAGTAGATTCTTGCTCCATGTATGTAATCGTGGGTTTGTTGAAGGTGATTTGGCTGATTTTCCGAGATATAAACCAACTTAGCCATCATAAATCAGCCCATGAAATCACCATTTTCCTATGGTTTTCCTTTGATTTTTCCTATGGGGGACCCCGCATTATGGTCCCGGAACGCCGCCCCCCATCTCCGCATCGCCAAGGCGCAGCGTCCACCCATCGGCCGCCGGTGCCGTCCGGCGTCTGGGCCGGGCCGACCACGCAGTAGACGTGCTCGTCGCCTCGGGGAAGGAGAGGCCTTAGGAAAACCATCGGAAAATGGTACTTTAACCAAGCAAAACATATGATTTCAGGTGATTGAGAGCTGCTTTATGGTCGCTATAAGTCTATGCACTGCAACGTCATTGTAGACTCGCTGAGCTATGCTCTGCAATCCGGGCAACGGTTTTTTGCCCAGCACCTGCCTGGTTTGTGCACTTGCCCAGGTGGCCTGCAATGGCCTAGGTGGCCTGCAACTGCCATTTGGCCTTCAAAGAATGACTTTGGTGCCCTTAAAAAACAATTGGTTTCCCAGGGCTTGCGGGGCAGAAGAAGCGAAGCCAACGCGCGCTCCTCTGAAAAGTACCATGCATGCGGCTCCAAAAGACTTTGCCTCAACGCATAGAGCTCCACGAAGCCCGTGTCCGCAGCAAAAGGTCGATAAAACCAGGGATTTCTGAATTCCCACCCCAACTCCTTCGTCGCCCCCAAGAGTTGTAAGACCGGGCGCAAGGGTGGGCAACACCATGATCGTCGCCGCCCATAATAAAACGCGTCTCCCGCATCTCGGCTGCCGTAGGCAGGCGCGCAACGCCGTCCATCACCATCCGACTGCGCGACATGGAGGACCGCAGACCAAGAGTCACGTCCACCTGGTTCCGACAGGAGTTCGCAGCCGCTCCATTGGGACTGCTTCCAGGGGCCAACCAGCAGCTCCCGTCCAAGCCTCGGAATGCCCATAAAATCACAATTTCTCCTATCGAATCCATCAAATCCCATAAAACAACCATGTCTCCTATCAAATCCCATAAAACCACCATTTCTCCTATCAAATCCCACAAAACCACAATTTCTCCTATCCAAATCCCATAAAATCACAATTTCTCCTATCAAATCCCATAAAACAACCATTTCTCCTATCAAATCCCACAAAACCAC
>Ga0126342_10007954_pt1 | contig 18956 bp, 19 predicted proteins | sample Cyp1metagenome_FD_92528 | JGI IMG/M metagenome (GOLD analysis project Ga0126342, IMG submission 92528) | Coral microbial communities from Lord Howe Island, Old Settlement Bay, Australia - Cyphastrea 1 metagenome | ecosystem: Host-associated > Invertebrates > Cnidaria > Coral ... | reverse complement strand
CTTTGCCAGACTTCGCCACCGCAGTCTGGACAGCACCCTGCACAGCACCCTGGCTCAAAAGTTCGCCACCGAAGACCCCACCTTTGAGAAGTAAGAACCCTATAGCTTGCCAGCTATCTGGGGGAAAAACGTGACGATATATCCTCCGAGCAAACACCAAGAAACTCAACCAAATCAATCCAAATCAACCATTCATCCGGAAAAACTCAACCATTTCAACAGTTTGAATCATCCTTAACAATCCTTAACGTTGATGCACCACGGCCACCAGGTCACCAGCTGATCGAGCAGCTGATGCGCAGCGCCTTGGCGAACCCCGGCAGTGCCGTGGCGGCGCAGGGCTTTCTGTCGGTGCCCGGGATCTTGGAATCGCAGGAACTCACCGCACTGCAGGACCAAGGCCAGGTATAGTGCTGTACGTTGGTTTGGAAGGGTTTCTGGTTGGGGTTGGTGGGTTTAAATGCTGTAATTCATGAATATCAATACGAATCTATGATATAGACATACGTATTATTACGTATTAATATATGTATACACAGTGTGTAGTTATATTTCTCCATATCGTGCCATGTTTTCAGGCTGGTTGGAAGCACTAGAGATAGAGAGAATCAGATGCCATGGTGTGTCCTAGCTCCTTGTGAGTTTTTTAATCGGTTTATTAGCACACATCCTAGAGATTCCTAGAGTGTATCAGATTGGGAACCTAGATGATTTCCCTGTGGTTTTTTCATGTTTTTTCTGTCCTCGATCACCTGATGCCACAGGCGTCCAGAGACCCCGGTACCTGCAAGATCAAGGTTTTCCCGCAGGGCCCGTCTTAGTCAGCTACCTCGGTGCCTGGTCTTTGATCAAATTCTTCGGCAGTCGATTTTTTGGAAGATGTTTTCATGCTTAGTCTTGTTGAATCAAGAACCATCAACCAGCACCATTCATATCCATTCATAGTAGACATTGATGACTTGGTTCAATCACACGAATTGAGACCGACATGCTCCTCTTTATCCTTCCCTATCCTCTCTTGTGCAATCCAATGTTTTGGAACATCCTGCTTTTCTGACATGCCAGCGAGGTGTGGTATACCAGCGAGGATTCTTCGACGAACGAGTCTTCCAGTATGACCGAGCCTGTTACCAATGCCGCTACCAGGACGACAAAACTCATGCCATCTTTGGGGGGTTAGAATCTATTTTGGTGAGGATCGATGGGAACCTGCCAGGATGACATGTGGTTCTCCGCCCACCTGGCTTCAAAAGGCATCAAACGCTTCGTCTTGGGAGCTGCGTTGGGTGTTCAGGACTCCTGCCACGAATCATTTCGAGCACCTTTGCATTGATTTTGGATCTGGTAGTTATTGTAGCAGGGCTTATGGGATGTTTGTAGAGGGCACAATTGGGCCTGTTGGCGGACTTGAGCATCCAAAACTCACCGCAAAGTGACGGCCACAGGAGCTGACAGAGATGCATCTGGGCCCCGAGTTCGATCCCTAGCATCACCAGCTTCGTATTTGGAACCCCAAAATGCCACAGTTTGTTCTCATTTTCCCATATTTACAAGGTGAACATACTCATTTTTGATGTCTCAACCATTCTGAGACAAGCCCAAATCATTGACGCACTGCTCCCCAAGGTCCTTGACCAAGTGGCCGGAGAATCGCCCGAGAAACGTGAGCCGCTCACTTGCAGTTGATCGTGGTTGATGGGGGCGGTGGGTGAGGATTGGCACCGAGTTGGCCCTGCTGATTTAGGCGACGATTGCAACCAGTGCCTTCTGCAGAAGCGCTCCACCAAGCTGTGGGCCTTCCGGCGGCGTGTGGTGCTGGCGTTAGCTGGGCTACCGTAGGGCGGCCCAAGGGGATGTGGTGGCCCTTGGACTTGGTGGATGGGCCAAGATGTACTTTTCGAGGCTTGTACCAACAATGGGGTGTTTTTTTTTTTTACTCTTTTGTTTCTTTTTACTTTTCTTGTTTTGGAGTTGATGTACCTAAAGATAGTGAGCAGCCATCAAGAATGGCGATAATCAACAACTCCAACAATGGATGGATCATTTGGGAAAAAAAATGGGAACCAGAAGATCTAAGATTCTGCTTTACTCTAAGAGCCGGTAACAAGTGGTTGGGACTCCTCCCCATTTTGGAGACATAGGGAGTGTCAGAGCTTTGATGCGGTAAGCTTTCCAGGTCTGCCGCAGGGCTTCCCTCAGAGGCTCAGATGTGCAATTCTGTGACATGGAATCTTTCCTGTGGTGAGATAAGTCAAAGCCAAGCACCAGCACCTTAAATGCCTTAAAAATTATGGCAAAGGCCATTGTTGAATGTGACAAGATCTCCAATTTCTGGCATGTCACATAGCAATTTCTGCATATTCTTCAGCTCGTGAGGTGTCTCCAGAATGGGAGTCTGTGCTTGCGAGCATCAAGAGGCCCAACACGCACCTGTGAGAGGGAGCGGTCAAAAGACAGAAGATACAAACGAGTAGACTGGGTAGTTGAAACCCTTGCGCCCGAACATTTCAAGAACAACATAGAATGGAGTATTTCGGGACATTCACCTATTTGTCTTGGGGGTGTTTGGTTCTAATTCTACCCAAGGGAGTTTGAGCATAGCCGGTCACCAATTTCTCCAGGCTTTCCAACTGGCCGGACCTCACCTATCTGTGCACGGCTGGTTGGGAGGCGGCGGACTGTCGTCACGGGTGCCAAGGGTCGATGACACAATGGAGAGTTGCCAAGACCCACATGACTCACATGACCATTGAAGGGTCAATTTGTTGGTGGACCACCTGATCATCATTTAGCAATATTTAGCAATGATCATCATAAAATACATATAAATACATCATTAAGCGATATCAACCACATATCATATTATATTTTTATATGATTTATATGTATTGTATATATCACATTAGTCCCCAGCAATTTCTAACCTTGACATACCCGCCTAGGGCTCCAGCGGCTTCATCCTTGGGAAGCTGGGCTGATGGATTCAGATTTGGCCAATGGCTTTAGTAGACAAACCAACTTGAAGTTAAATTAAAGTATCAGTATCAGTATCAGTATTTAGCAGTTTATTTGGACAAGTGTTAAGTTACACATTTTTTTGTAATGACAATTTGGGATCACATGGGTGACATTATCCTGCACCAGTCGAGTGACTCCTGCAACAACCTAAGGAAGTCCTTCCTGTTGAATGATATCTTGGTCACGGGCTCCACAGTTCGGAGCTCTGTCGAAGATCAGAAGCCATTCTGACTGGCTTTTTGTGATTGAACTTCCCTTGTGTCTCAATTCCAGTGTAGATATTTTCAATCTCGTTCAATCTTTTCCCATTTTCAACCCTTTTTCTATATCTTTTTTCCCATTGGCCAACCATCCCCATGGGACCGATGGGACCCATGGGATCTTGCCGTTGCAGGCCTGCGAGGCCCAGGGCGACGCCCGGATCTCCCAACTGCTGCGGGATCTCTTGCCGCTTCGCTGCAGGGTGGGGATGGTGGGGATGGTGGGGGCTTAGGGGTTTGGGGCTGGGGGATGTCTGATATGAAAAGTTGGGAGAAATGGTGAAAAAGTCCGCTGGAAAGTCAATGTCGAACTGTCGAACTTGAAGGATGTTGTTGTCTCAGCCAACTGCAGCATGAGGCTGTGGGAAGGCGATGCCAACACAGCCTGGAACTTAGAGGATGCGCTGTCCGAAGGGTGGATGTCCATGGTCATCGCTAGGTTCTGGTGATGGGCTCCCTTGAAGACTTGCAGAAAGGAGATCCGGAAGACTTTTGGGCAGTGGCGGAATGTCCCAGACTCAGCAGGTCGCCACGATTTGGACGCCAGCTTTCTGGAAGTCGGCCCCAGGTGCTGCCAACATGTACGATTTCCACGTGCAGCAAGCGGATGACGACGAACGCGCCTTGCGCCTGGCAGCCCAGCGAGCTCAACCGGCTGTCCAGGCTAAATTTCCCTTACAACCTGGAGAAGTTAATTACACGGCTACCAATAGTTGTGAAGAGTTGTTTGGCAATCTGAAGTTCGGCAGATTTTGCCTACTTTGAGGTGAGGCCGAAGACCAAGCAGCCTCCAAGCAGGAAGCTTTCTTTGGACGTACGGATTGTACATGGCGAATGTGATCTGAGCTTGGATGTACAGTTCGACTCGTTTTATGACAGTCTACGACATTCAACGATTTTTGACAGTCGTATGACCGGTCTTGTTGAAACACTTGCCAAGAATCAGAGGTTTTCTGGTATCCCCAGGATCCAAAGGAGTTCCTGGTGGAAAAGTTCGGCCACACTGGCGCATTTCCTGCTTGTTCCCAGATCATCTCGATCCATTTGCCCATGTCAGGTCACTTGATGCTCAACAGTCGTTTCCGGCAACGCCCTTTGGAGCTGACCTCTGGACTGGGAGATCAGATGCCCAGAAGGAGAGCATGCGGAAGAGCAGGTTCATAGGATAGCAAGCACCACTACACTTCACAACACTTCACTACACACTACATATTTCAGGGATTGAAGAGATTTCCCAGGGTGATGTATTCATTTTCCAAGCTTTCATCAATTGTGACATCATGTTTAGGTCCTTGAAAGAGGAAAGTCAGGTTGCTGTGAACAATCCCAGTCGATCATCCCCTTGTCGACAGATGAAGGAGTCGTGCCGCCTCTGGAGCCCAGACGTGGCCATACTGCCGGCTGGGCAGCTGGCTTGCAGCCAGCGCAGCTCGGCAGATTCGGAGGCAACCATCCAATTGACCAATGAAACATAGCCTTGTTGATTGTTGTTGATTGTTGATTGGGGATTATGGGATATTATGGGGATTTGTTGGAGATTATTATTACATATTATTACTATATCCACAACATGCAAAATTGGGATAGCCACTAAAACCAACGAGTACAATGGGAATTTAATGCAATCTTAGGGGATCAATCGACAAAGGTCAATCCTTTTTGAGCCATTCCAGCTGGAAGTCTCGTTCCAAGATTGGAGGATGGGAGAGGTGGTCGCCCTCGTTGAGGATTTTTATGTCATCTCCCATGTCATGTTGATGAACCAATGAGTTGCAAAGCCCATGATTTTCCGAAACCTCTCCCAGGTGGGTGCTTTCAACGAGATGCCCGGCTGAGATCGAGAAAGCCTGGTGGACACGTTGTGCTGACGAAGGGATGTTCGAGAGGATGACCTGACCCTGGTGGACACGTTGGAAGGTCCAGTAGATGACGATGGGAACAAAGCGACTCAGATGCCCTGGAGAACCAGGATTGAAAAGGGCGTGCCTGTGTGGGCAGGGTGTTGACTGAGACTTGAGTTTGGGAATTAGTTGAAGATAGTTGAAGTTGGACAATGTTGGACAATGAAAATTCGAAGATTCATGAAATTCATTCAACTTGTCCAGCCGTCTTTAAGCTTCTGACGCGGCGGAGCACGTGAAAGCACAAGAGGCAGAGCTTGCAGCAGCTTGGGCGCTGCGCCAGTATTTGCAGAGCCCCAGCCCCATGTGCAAGTTGGTTCATGTCTATCAAGTTGAGCCGTGCAATGCCATTGGAATGATCATGTCAGATATGATTTAGATGCATACGCACATACTTATACATACTTAACATCATTTAACATCGAACATATTTCAAATTTCGCTGAAGCACTTTATCCATTTCCATCCAAAAAAGGACATCCATTTTCTGCCGCCGAAAAAACTGACCTCTGGTGGATGGCGCGAATTTTGGCTCTTCTCTTTGGCCAGGTGGGATCCGAATCGACAGGCCGTGGCAGCAATTATGGGGACCATGGTATGACGTGAATGGACGGTTTCCCTTAAATGATTTACCCCCAAAATCATCCAAAAAACATCAAAAAACCAGGAAGATTCTGAAGATTCATGTTGGATGTTTCTTTAAATTGTACTGATATAGAAGAATAATGAATACTTATCTCTTAGGTCTACATGTCATAACCGCCCCGCTTCCCAGCACAACCCAGCACGTCTCTCTTGTGACGCAAGGGATGGGCTGATGAGGTGCAAGCCTCAAAATATTGTGGCCTTTTCAGGTCATGCTTCATGGCCGAAAAAAACATCATTTGTTCCATTTATGAACAGAGTAATCAAAACGACTTATTCATAGTTTTTTTTGAGTTTCTTCTCCATTTTTCAAATGTAGATTTTTTTCCAGAGAAATACCCGGTTCCATCGTCAAACATCCAGCTTGCCGTCTCAGGTCCCTCTGGGACACCTGGAGCCCTTTGGAAGTTGGGCACCGGGGGAGGCTGTGGAGGAGAAAAACTCATGCGCCTGGTGGAATCATGACAGGTTTCGACAGTTGATGTCGCGAAAGTTGCGATTTTGGCTCCTGATTTTTGGAGATTTTTGGCCCATGGGCATTTCACTGAGACAACTAACATTCCATTTGAAGGCCTGAGACGAAGAAGTTATGTGATGTCATCCCTGTGACTGTTCCAATGATTGGAAAGTTGGAAAGTTGGAAAACTCCGCTTGGAATTAGGAATGATATCTTCTTTTGATCTTTACGAACCAGTTGGCCATATCAAGATCATGGGGGTTTCTGCAAAGATCGCAGAGCTCACTGGCATCGGACGCCGGTCTGTAAAAGGCACAGCCTTCCGGCTTCATCTTTCTGGATCAAAGGTAAGCTGAGCGTCAAATGGACATTTTCCCGGCTGACCAATTTGATTTCGCCCGTGGAAGAAACTGTTCCCAGCACATTGACAGAGAAAAAAACATCACCAGCAAGCGTGGAGGACGCAAAGGATTCAAGTCTTACACTTCAATGACGTGACTTTGCAATACATCAGCTACAAAGGAGAGAATATACAGTATATATAATATATATATATATATAATATTAGATTATATATTGCATACATAGATACACATAGATACACATATTGGACAGACATAGTGATAGCTTTTGAGATGTCAGATATCAGCATCTTTCACTCCAACAGCTTTGCCCCTCTTATTCCCATCTCCACTGACAGCCTCTGGCGCAAAGCGGCATCATGTCAAGCTCCAGAGACTGGTCCGTTTTAGAGGTGTCAGAGGTGCATGAGCAGTGTCGAATGCATTCCCTGACTCAGTTGAGTCTTATTGAGATGGATCTGCCCTGGAACATTCGGGACCCCATTTGACAGGTCAGTTTCCCAACGCTTTCGGAACAGATTTAAATTGAATCATCTCATGGTATCACATGGTATGAGATGGTCGTCTTACACCTCGTGTCGCTGCAGGGCACACAGCGCTTCATTGCGCAGATGGGCTTCAAGCGGATGACGCCAGTGCAAGCCATCACCATCCCCCTGTTGCTGAAGCAACGAGACGTCGCGGTGGAGGCGAGCTGTGTTTGTTTGTGACGGAGATTTCCCAGGTCCCCTCTTTTTTGTCAGAAAGATGTGGCTTAATTCAAAGTTGGTCCCCCAAATTCCATCTGAACATGATGCCCAACAGTTGGTTCCCCAAATTTCCATGTTTTCCAAGGGCTTTTCCCATGGTCATCATGGTCCAATGAGTCTAATGGCCAGGCCTGCACGGGCTCAGGGAAGACCTTGGCCTTCTTGATCCCCACTTTCGAGATCATGTGCCGCGCCCTGTCGGAGGGCGTGAGCCGCCGCCCTGGCAGCCTGCAACTCATGGTGGGGGCCGCCATCATCGCACCCACCAGGGAATTGGCCACGCAGATCTATGAGGTCTTTGGGCTCTACTTGAAATCCGCCAAGGTGGAGCTCTGCGAAAGGCCGTCTGAAGACTCGTTGTGAAAAAAAGTGAAAGTCGGGCATCGAATAGTTTCCGACTCTCAAGAACGGGACGTGTTTTTGAAGTTTTCTGTACCAGAGTAGCAATATTTTTCGAATCTGATCATCCAAGTACCAATGGTTGGTCATATGATCAAACATATGGTTATTGATAGGCAATAGCTTGTTAGAATATGTTATTATCCAAGAGTTTACCATTTGATTTCCCAGGTAATTTCTGGGTAATAACTTTTAACTACTCCTGATGTCACCAGTGATTAATATATCATGGTAATAACCAACTTAGCCAACGAAATCCCATCAAGTTTCATTCAATTCAATCACCATTTTTCTTATCTATATTCCCCTAATCTAACCATTAGAATACTAGTTGGTGATGGTAGCAATAGTTGGTCATAAGATGTCATAAGTCATAACTATTAAGTATAGTTATACCATAGTTGATAGTGATACTGAAGAGAATGATACATTATAGTTATTATACATGCTGGTTTATAAACCCAGCAACCTAGTATATATATATATCACGAAGAACAAAAACGCTGATTTTCGACTATAAACCAACATACATACACATACACATACACACATACACACATACACACATACACACATACACATACACACATACATATACATATACATATACATATATCATATATCATATACATGTATATCATATACATGTACATTCACATATACATATATACATACATATGTGTATATATATATAGGCTATATGCATATGTATAACTGTATAACTATAAAATTGGGATATCTCCCCCAGTAAATCCCCATGACTTCAGGCTGAGCCGCCAGCTATGCGTGGGCGGCTCCGACGCCAAGGGCGCCGCGGCGGCGCTCCGGCGCCTCGCAGCGCAGGAGGCGGCGCCGGTGCCGCTGCACCTGGTGGCGGCCACACCGGGGCGGCTGCGGGCGTTGTTGGCCTTGGAGGAAACACCGCTGAACATGACACTTGGGTATGGATCAATACCTATTAATACCATTTTTAGTGGGATGAACATCCATTTACCAGCTTGGGATCCACTTGGGATCCACTTGGGATCCAAAGATCCACTGGATTGGATGATTTTAGGGTGAAACATGGGTGAAATGTTGATCATGGGATGGCATGGGTTTTCTATGGGTTTTGAGACTTGGGAGATTTGGGATGGTTTACTGTGGTTGAATGGCATGTTTTGAAGGGTTATAAAAATGGGTTGACTATGAGTTTTTACTTGGTTTAAGGGGATGAATGGATGTTGAAGGGATGTTGAAGGGATGTTGAAGGGATGTTGAATGGGTTTTGATGGGATGAACATAACACATTGGATGGATTTAATGTGGTTTAATGGCATGTTTATGGGTTTTACATGGGTTTTAATGGGTTCTTATATGGTTTTGATGACACTTGGGATGGAGTTAGTATGGATTTTTATGTTTTTTTGGGATGTTGGTGATGGATTTTTTGGGCTTCGGGTTGGGATGAGGATGACACTTCGAAATATTTCGAGGGGGTGAAGATTTAGGATCCTATGGGTATCCAAATGGGAAAATCCTCTATAAATAATGGCATTTTTTTACTGGGTGTTGGATAAACTGGGGAAATTTTTAGAAGAATTACACTGCTGAACATTTCAGCAACTAATGTGGATGTTGTTGTTTGGTTTTGATGTACTCAGTGGTTCTACATAAATTGAGAGTTGTTTGTTTTGGATTTTGGGGATGATTGGAGTTCCACTTGGTCTTCATATGGGAGCTATTGGCAGCTTTAACAGAGCTGCTGTATGGCCTCAGGAAAAGCTTGGAGCTGCTGGTTTTTGATGAGGTCAGGGCTGTTTGAAGGGACCATCACAAAGCTACAGATGACCCTGCTGTCACAATCACCATTCATGATGCTGACATATGCTGACATGTTCCTATAATAAGGGTACCTGAAATGTGTCAAAGTTCTATGGTTTCAGGGTTGTTTGTCAAATCAACAAAAACCTCAGCTTTTTCATCCTTTTTCATCCTTTTTCCAATCAATTGTTGCTTTGGCAGGCCGACAGTCTGTTGAAGTTGGGCTTCGCCATGGACATCCAGGCCATCCTTGCGGCCGTGCCCAAGCAGCGCCGCACGGGGCTCTTCAGTGCCACGCTCACCACGGAGCTGCAACGGATCATGAAGACCGGCATGCGGAACCCGGTGCACGTCTGCGTCAGGCTGAAACGCCCTGGGGATGCTGGGGAAGGGAACCAGGCTTTGAAAGTGAGGAAAAAACAACCAGAAGCCATTGCAGATGGAAGTGTGGAAGAGGAGAAGAAACCACTGGTGAGTCATGAGTTGCCGACCAAGTTGAGCAATTATTTTCTGCAACTGCCTGCTACAGAGCGCTTCGGCTTCTTACGGCACTTTTTGCAGGTGCCCGAGGTGCGAAATGGCAAAACTATTGTTTTTTTCCTGACCTGTGCCACTGTGGATTACTTCCACGTGCTCTTGCGCGATTTAATCGATCTTCGACGAGCTAGCAAGAAGGGCAACAAGAAACCCGATGTGATTCGAATCGAAAAACTGCATGGCCAAATGGATCCTACAGCGAGATCGCGGGCCTACGAGAAATTCTGCAAGAGCCCTCCAGAGGAAGGAGCTGTTTTGCTCGCCACAGATGTCGCAGCGCGTGGCATCGACGTGGAAGCTGTTCAGTGGATCGTGCAAGTAGATCCCCCCACGGATCCGGCTGCTTTTGTCCATCGGATTGGTCGCACAGCGCGGGCTGGACAGAGTGGCAGGGCAGTGGTGTTACTGCTGCCACATGAGGATGGATATCTTCCCTTTCTGGAGAAACGAGGCATTCAACTGGAGGAGCTTCCAGATGAGCTCAGGGTGGATGAAGAGACTGCCAGTAGCACTCTGAAGAGGTGTAAACGAGTGGTGGAAACTGACCGTGCGGTGATGTTGAAATCCACCAAGGCCTTCTTGTCATTTGTGAGGGCCTATCAGGCAGGGTTGATGGAAATGTCCAACATGGGGTATACTGGTACAGTATACCCCCAAACTGCAATCTTCATAGAGAACATATCTTTTTTTTTCCGTTCCTCAGCACATGAAGCGGACTTCGTGCTGTCTTGCAAGGAAACATATCTGGGAATATGATCATTAACCAGTTGATTTAGGGCACGCTACTTTCAGACAAACCCATATCTTATGGCACTAATTCAACAGGCTGCTGCCGCTAGAATTGAAGAACGCATGAGACATGTGCCTTTTGGCAGCCGCATTTGCTGCGTGGCAGAGATCCGGCATTGCAGTTCCCGAGCCATCTTCTGCAAGGCAAATCCATGTGCGCACCGAAAGCCCAAGGATGCATCAACAGAAGTGTGTGCACAGCCGCGAAGAAGCCATTGGAATATGACTGGATTCAAATGCCTCCAAACAGTTTCGCGCTTGGCCTTCCAAACAACCAACAAAAACTGCAACTTTCACTAGTCAAAAACCATGTACTGTACAACTAACTTTGCTTCATTCAGCAACGGGCAGCGGATGTAGAGAACAGTACTTGCGGGTGTGTCCCACCCCTCCAAAGCCCCAGATGCCACGGAACGAATGGATGCCTTCAGCGTGTCCACCCTGGAGGAACATCAGCTGCCCTTCCTCTTTCCGTTCAAGGATTTGGACCTGGGCAATTTGGCCACGGGCTATGCCTTGCTGAGACTACCACGAATCAAAGAGATCCTGGGGAAGCAGGTGAAGGGCTTCCAGCAAAGCCAGGCCTGAAACGATGTGACAAGTATCTAAGCAACCCAATGCCATGAATCTTGGAGTTTGGAAGGGTCTTGGACAGGTTAGATCCCCAGATGTTGGAGATATCTTTGTGGCCAAAATCGAGTTGACAGTTGGGTCATCTCGATCCTGCACCAGGTGGATCCTGCATCAGTCCCTTTCAAGAGCAAGAAGCAAGAGAAGCAACGGAAGGCTCTGCCCCGCCATGCCGATATCAGGGATGTGAGGGATGTCCCTCCCCAAAATCCCCCATTTTTTTGGCAAAAAACCAATGGATGGATCCCAGTTTCCAGGAGAAGTTGGCAAAGGACCTGGAAGAGCGGGAAAAGAACAAGGACGCCCCAAAATTTGGATCAGAAATCTGCCGACCTAAGATTTTTTCAGGATCAGGCTGGTTGCCATGTGGCTACCTCCATATGGAGGGATTTCCCAGCCACTGGAACAGTTTTTTTCAGCAGGAGGAGGAGAAGAAAGCACAGCTGCTGAAGCAGAAGCAAGCAGCCAAGGTGTCCAGCTGGAGTTGATGGGATTGAGAATCTCAATAGTTCCCTTGACACATTGCTTATATTTGAGCATCATTTTTGTAGTTCAGCATGTTGTTTCCGGATGTGAACTCAACTTACTGTATGTGTCAGCAGTTCAACCTGGGGACAATTTCTCTATGTCTTCGAGCTTCTATCCTGCTCTCTGTTTCAGGATGCGGCCAAGGCAGAAAAGAATCGAACCAGGAGAGAAATGCCCGAACTGTGCACCCCAGTTTCATTCGTGATGGGTGCTGTTTGCCCACTGAATGGTTGCATTTTGCATGCCCGTTTCGCCACTTTTGGGATGGACATGTTGCATGCCTTGTGAGGACACAGAAGCGGCAAGCCAAGAGAAATGAGCGCGAGGAGACGTGGGAGAGCCTGGCCAAAGAGGACAGATCTCGTTGATCGGCAATGCGACGTCCCCATGGCTCTCCTGGCTCTGATCAGATTCCATGATCTTTCAGGAGACCTTGGCCAAGAAGCTGCGGAAAGGGAAAATCACGGCCTCGCAGTTCGAGCCGCGGCGCTCAATCTGTGACTTTTCGATCTTTTTGTGTCGCGGAAATTCAGCTGAGATGCGGAATTCTGAACTGAGTTTCCAGCGTTGGAGATTCCAGATGCGGTCAGTGATATGCCATGTGCCGCACGTGCCCATGTTCAGCGAAGCTATGACTTGGATTTGGGATGAGGTCAAGGTTGAAGAGGATCAACAGCAAGGCGGAAGTTGCAGCGTGTGAGCCATGTTTTTTCAGCCACTTCGCTGCATGTGACTTGTTGATGCAGGAAAGTGGTGATGAGGAAGAAGAGGCTGGCAACTGGATAAGATTGTTTTGGGGAGATAGACTTGACCTTGAGTCAGACAGATTCAGCACACTCAAGTCTGGCAGTTCCGATCAAAAAGAACTCAAGCCTTTCAAGAACAACCTGCCAGAGTGATACTTTTCTATATTTTTTCCTCAGCATTTGGACCAGTTTTCTCAGAATGCAGTATCTGCAGTTGCCTCGGCAGTCGGGAGGCAGATGATGTTCTGGAGCCCAGCGACGAGGAGGCTTGACACTTGTGGGCGCGTGAAACCATGAAACATGTTTCCTTACCTGAGAAATCAGATGAAATTGTGAGACATGGCTGAGAAATCACAGAAATCAGATCTGTTGAGTCCCTAGTCAACCAGTGATCCGCAGGAGGTGAGCGGCAAGGCCATCAATGCCAAGTACGCCCTCAAGCGCAACAAGAGGCATTGCATGGCATGGCACATTCACATGACATGGTATGACATGACATGATATGGCATCAATAGTTCACGGCATGACATCATTTCATGACTGTTTATATGACGTGGCATGGACTGGCATGACCTGTCAATGATTATTATGTCTGATGGGTGAGACCGTCATGAAGGTGCCATGATGGATGTTTGATCTGTTTAGTTATTCGTATTTGGGGGTTTGTATACCCAAAGATGGGTGGGAGCAGCATCCTCTAAGATGTTGAAGGACCAATCATTTATCTCAACCAGAGCCCGCTCGCCAGGAAGAAAGGCAAGAAAGGTTGATCTGATCGTTGCTTCATGTGGAGGCCATTGGGAATGACACTGCCAGCTGCATTCTCCAAGTTGGCTGCTGGGCGATACCATGTCACAGCCGATGGACTTTCATTGAGCATCGTTTGGACAATTCCCGCCATCGTTTCGAAAAGGCTCAGAGGTTTCATGGTGCGACCAGAGGCGACATTCTAAGCACTGAAGTCGGTATGAACAGCCTAAGCTCCCCCCCAAAAAGTGGTTGTACAGCCGCCCAGTGGCATCCAGCTGCCTCCGTCACGGAGCAAAGCCTCCGCAAAGCCTCGCCATGTCCATGGCTCAAGCGCCCATTGCTTGCGTGGTTTGGGGACTCGGGGGCTCGGAGCTGCGAAGGATTGGACACCGGAGATAGGACACCTTGGCAACCGCAAAATAGCTGGTAAATGGATGTTTTTCCACCCCAAACATGGCTAAACATGGAGAAACATGGTAATTACAGATATTTATCCATGTTTATCCATGTTTATATTTGATGGTAAACATAGATAATAGGCTTTGATCCATCACCACATTCCAAACGGCAAATTCACCAGTCCTGCTCCTCTTGTCCTCTGAGGTCACCAGTCCTGTGTCCAAAGTTACGACCAGCCGTTGTGGCCCGCCCAGGCAGCGTTTGGGGGGGACTCCATCGTGCCACAGACAGGATGACTTGGATCTTCAAGTTGATGTTGGTGTCCCAAACCACCATTTCATAGTCGATTGCAGGAGAGGAGAAGCGAAGGGTCAAGGCCCCTTTTTTTATTTGTGGATAGACATGGATAGACCCATTCTACTTGAGAGGCTCTTCGCCCCACCGACGCCAATGACTGCGCCATGTGGGTCTTTTGCAGGGCCGTGACTGGTCTGTGGAAGGGTCTGGATGGTGGTTTGCAGGTAAGGAGGGTCTTCTGCTATGCCACCTTGTTTCTCACTTGCTTTTGGCTTATTCTCACAAATTCAAGGATCGGTTTCCACCCTTGTCTCAGGTATTGTGGTAAATTTTCTGATATAGGCTGAAAAGACCTATTCCCTATTCAGATTCATCAAGATGATGCATTAAGTAAGGTGATTCTAAGGTGATTCCAAGGTGATTCTAAGGTAATTCCAAGGTGATTGTAAAGTGATTCATCAAGATGATTCTAAGGTGATTCCAAGATGATTCCAAGATGATCCTCGGGCTTTCCCACGTTTTCCCACACCTTCAGCTTCCAAAAAGCTCCGAGGCCCGTGGTGTGGCCTCGCTCCTCGCCCACGCCCGGTGTGCCGCTGCCAGCACCCGCGGCGCCGCTGCCGGTGCCGCTGCCGGTGCCCGTGGTGCCGCAGACCGCGGTGCTGCGCTCCGCAGGAGGGGAGTAGCAGGATATGGGTATGGATCAATACCTATTAATACCATTTTTAGGGGGATGAACATCCATTTACCAGCTATTTTGATGTTCACCAGGGGTACAAGGTTTTGACACACTGCCATATGTCCTGCAACAAAACCTATAGTTATGCGTATATCTACCATAAACCATTGAGCCAGTTAAGCCACTTACAAGGCAACTTAGCTGTTTGGGGCCCCTAGCCTGTAACTAGTGGTAAATTTGGCTGTATTTCTGTACGTACAATCATCTAGATATTAGGTAGTATGATTTGGGATATAATGCAATCCGATATATATATAAATATTAATAGAATATATATATATATTTTAATAATATATATATATTAATATAATATATATATATTTATATATTCACTAAGCAACAATGTCATATCCCGTCGATTCGACATATAACAATAGAGGATATAGCCATTGGCTGTAGGCTGGCTAATTTTCCATAATATCGGGATGGATCAATACCTTCACAGGCAGGGTAGGGTTTTCAGTGTCCCGCAGTCCGCGAGGATCATGGGGATATAGGATTTGGATTGGGATTGGGATGGATTGACTACATGCGACATGATACAGATGAAGAATACAACCATTTATGATGCAGGGGATGACTGCAGGAGGTACCAGGAAGTGGTCGCTGAACCCATCCCGTCATGGGATACATGTGATACCTGGATGAAATCAACTCAATTGATGGTCCTAAAAACATGGAGCATGGCAAAACTCGAATATCACCTGAGCTGTTCATCTTCAATTTTCATTTTTCAGCAGTGGCGCCACTATTGAAGAGCTGGTTCACCTGAGCCACAAGTTAGTGGATTCATTCCTGGTTTTAGATCCAAAGTTGATTGGTTGGATGGTTGGTTCCCTGGGTGGCTTGGAGAGAAACCCAGCTGGCATAGGACCAGTGGAGCGACCCATCGATCAAGCAGTGGAACGGCCAAGCTATCGGCCTGTCAGCCGCCCTGCGGAACAGGAGGACACAGCAGAGAACGGAGCGCCATGGCCAAATCCGGTGGTTTTTCCACGGTAATCCCATGGTAATCCCATGGTTTAATAGGGGATGACACCACATATTTAAGGGACCATTGAGGGAGTGTTGGTGTTAGGGGAATGGGATTAGAAGTGAACAGTGTTCAAACCCCCTATACAGATCCTCAGCAACTTATAATATGATTCCAATTACTATTCTGTGACAAACAGTTAATTCATAGCTTCTTTTTTTGGGGGGGTTGGGAAACCTTGAAACTCAGCATACAGGGTGACCCGAACCCAGTCGGCTCGCCCTCAGGCACGGAACAGCACAGGCCTTCGGCCTGAGCAGTTGTTGTTGCATCAGCTGGAAAAGGAGGTGGAAAAATCCATGGAACCCCGGTGGGGGGGCCCAGGTGATGACTGTCCAGGGGATGGTGAATGGATTCTGTGGGGAACGACCAAACATTGCCCGTGCCAGGATGACCCAGAGCTTTGCGCCAGAGTGCCTTGGCGGAAATGATGGGATGGACCGGTGACGATGTTCATCCTTATCACCACTGTGTAGTTGTGTAGGAAACCCCAATGAAGAAGAGTGAATCACTGCAATTTTTGCATTTTTCGTAGGATTTTACTTTTTCCTTTTCTTGGGGGGTTGCTGTAGATCCGAACCATTCTCTTACTCTGCCTTCTCTCGCCCGATCAGGAAAACTGCCACTCTTCCCCGGCCACCTCCAATGCTGATGAAGGCAGCTGCAGCTCGTGCAAAGCAAGATGAGGAGCACTGAACCTTCACGATTCTGTGACTTGAAGACTTCGCTTGGACTCGGACTGTCGAAATTAGAAACAACAAAAATCCTCCAATTGTGACTTTCCCACCATTTTTCGCTGGTTGAACCCCGCCTGGCAACTTACGCAGCTCCCATCTTGGCTCGCGTCCCCGTCCGGTGCCCGGTGCCATGGATCGGGATGCCCTGGCAGTTGCTGCCAAGCTCATCGCCGAAGGGCAAGTGCTTCTGCTCTTGACAGGTATGCCGTGGCGATGACCTTGGGAAACTTTGGGAAAACCCCAAACTAAAGGCACTATATGGTGAAGGTTCACTTTCCATCTTGCATCCGAGTCACTAAAGTCACTTTGATGTGACTGAGGTACAGCAACTGAATTGAGAAGCTAAAGATATCTTTCAAGTAGACCAGTAATTGCAAAAGTCCCCAATTATCAGATGATCAGCATGTCATTTCTCGAGGAGCTGGCTTTTCGGCTGACAGTGGACTGGCTGTGTACGATGATGTGGCCAAGGTGAGGCCGGTGAAGCTTCCGAAGGGATTCACCGTTCGGAACGGAGGGTCGTTCGATGGCTCGAAATGGAGATATGGGGGTTTCCTAAAATGGTGGTACCCCAGTGGATTTGAACATATTTAACATTATTTAACTACTGAAATGGATCTAGTTTTGGATGAGGGGTATGACTTATGAAACTCCCCTATATCTTGAGGTCATTTTGGGAGAATCCATAGATGACCCGCCAGGTGAAAGCCTATCAGGATCGATGTCTCGATTACATGGACCTTTGCGATCCGAAGCTGGTCCACCAGGAGCCTCCACTCTTCTGGGGCTTCTGGGGTCAGTGCTTCAATGACTACAGGTGCGGCTTGCTCACCAGAACCACAGTTGAAACATCAAAGTTGTAGACTTCAGTTTGCCAATCCATTTGATATGTGTACAACAGCGCAACTATTTTTGGTATCCTGGGTGTTTGCAGGCCTGTGCAGTTGCAAAAATCCATCAATTATTCAGATGTTTGTTTGCTTAGTGATTAGGGTCACCCTGGTCACCCCGCCATTTCAGTGGAACCAGGCACTGCCGGACCCTGAATCTCCATACTGGGATGGGTCGCCGTTTTCAAAAATCACATCTACCTGGAGTTCTCATATGCAACCACCATGAGAACAATCATTCCCAGAAGTGAATCATGGAAAAGCTTGCGGTTGAACTTACCCTCCCATTTTAGGAAAATAGTATAAAATAGTAAGATACATGGATTTCCTGCAACTTTCATTGGATTGGTTTAAGGGAACATTTACAAGAAACCCCTAAATTGAATGGTAAAAACCATGGTTTTCTGTAGATTTTCCCTTCAATCCAATGACAATTTCACGGTTTTCATGCCAGGAAAACCGCTCCGCATGAGGGCTATGAGATCCTGAATCGCTGGGTGGAGAAGTTCCACTACCGTGACTCGCAGATCGCGCAGCAAATCAGGTGGGGACTGACAGGGCGACTGGGATAAAAACAGGGGACAATCAATTCACTGCATTTGCGTTCTCTAGCCGCCTTTTTTATGTCACAATGTAAGGTATGTAGTAGTAATAATAATAATAACAATAACAATAACAATAATAGTGATAATATTAGTAATAATAATAGTAATAATAATAGTAATAATAATAATATCTCTCTCTCTCTCTCTTTCTCTGCACATATTTATTCATTTATAATGTGTATATCTTATGGGAATATATATATATATATATCTATATGTATATGCACAGAATATTACTGTTTCTCCAACTCACAGGGAATGTCCAACGGAAGCCAAACATCCCTTTTTCCCGCGGCTGGTGCAGGTCCATGCTGGAGAAGAGCACCGAGGGCCCCTCGGGCTACAAGTCCTTCGATGCCATCCCAGCGGAAGCCTTCGAAGTGTCGGGCCACGCCGGGGCGTTTTACATCTTCACGTCCAACGTCGATGGCCACCACTACGACTGGTTTTTACCCAATGAGCTCCGCGAATGCCATGGAAATGTGGAGCTGTACCAATGCTCCTTTGGACGGGCCAGGTGTGGGCCAGGCATTTGGAGGGCACCCATGGACTTTCGCTTCTCTGTGGATCCACAGAGTATGTTGGCGTTGGCAGGCGCAAATCCTCTGAAGTTTTGTTGGCACTGATAAAAAAATTGAGTTGAAGTCACCTCAAGATTTTAAGATGTTATCCTTAAAGGGAG
>Ga0126342_10007953_pt1 | contig 18957 bp, 23 predicted proteins | sample Cyp1metagenome_FD_92528 | JGI IMG/M metagenome (GOLD analysis project Ga0126342, IMG submission 92528) | Coral microbial communities from Lord Howe Island, Old Settlement Bay, Australia - Cyphastrea 1 metagenome | ecosystem: Host-associated > Invertebrates > Cnidaria > Coral ... | reverse complement strand
TGTACATCTTTGATGGGAATAGCTACATTGGATTATTGGTTCTCATAGCTACGGCAGTGCTCTACACATGACCTACTACCTATGCTATACATAGTGGGGCTCAGGGGTCGGTATATTTCAACTAAAATAAATCAAAATACATGACATGTTTTCAACATCTTTGCACAGATAGCCTTGTCTTCGAGCTGCTCTGTGTTTTTCGGGTCGACCAAGTATGACACCCAGCTGAGCAAATGTCTGGCGGATGGTTCTTCAGGAACGTTTGACTTGCCCAGGGCTGCGATGAGAGCAGACTGCGCGGTGGAAAGCCACTCGCTACTGCTGTTGTTTGCGGCTATCCCCAATTCTTTCAGAACCTCCGGATCATCAAATTCTCCATGAAACCACTGAACTGCGATTTCAGCGCCTAAAAAATAAAACGTCTATTTATGGTTATAATATATATATATATATATATATTTTTATTTATTTATTTATTTATTTATATATATATATATATCATTTGTATGTATATTTAGGTAAAAAGCACAAGGTCAGCTTTTGACATGCCGGAAACTTCCATTATCTTACATCATACAGTAATATGCAGTAATCATACACATGTTGCGATATGTTGCGTTTGTTTGATGTTTGTTTGATGTTTGTTTGATGTTTCCATCTGGTCAAAGTTGACCTTTTGGCAAGGCAGCACCTCGCCTCGTGCGTGAAGTGAACTCCGAGTCCATGGATTTCACCGAGAATGTCCATTTCTGACGTCGCGGACGTCGCGGACGTCGCGGACGTCGCAGACGTAGCTGTCTGAAGTGTTTTCAAGACGGGCGTCACGGGCGTCACAACAACTTCTCGGAACACTTCCAGCAACTCTTCTCCCAAACCATCCAAACCTCCTTCGTTTTCCAGATCTAAAGCCCGAACAACATGCACAATTTGCGAGTTTGTCGCTGTGCTTTTTCGTTTTCCAGAAGCTTGTTGGTCTTGAATCTGACGAAGCACAGCAATTGCTTTGCTGTAAATGTTTCTGTGGAGGCCTTGGAGTGTTGATTGCACATCTGTTTGTATGCCTTCGACAGCTGAATTCAACGCCTTGGCCCACACAAAACTTGGATTCAATGCTCTGAACTGACCATAGTTTGGATAGTTCGGAGAAGTCGCATCTGTGTCTTGCTGGTCTTGCTGACATTTTGCATTTTGGATGGTTTTCACCAAACTGAAAAGACCTGCGATGCTCGGCTCTAAGTTTTGCTTCCGCATCCGACCCAGTATGACCAAAGCCTCTTGCCAAGCACCTGCCTCACAAAGACTCAAGCTCGTGTCATAGCCGATGCCATCCAACTCATTCAAGGCATTCCACGAACCAAACGTGGCATGCCACGTGGGTTTCAAAATGTGTTCCAATCCGAGTCGCCAGGCTTTGCCTCTCTGGAACGAACTCAGGAGTGCAGTATGGCAATGGCGGTCAGGGATGATGCTCCAGCGTTGCATTTGGGTAAAAAGCTGCAGAGAGCGTTTCCAGTCTCCGCCCTTGGCACAAGCCGAGATCGTCGTGCTGAAACTCCGGGTGTCGTGGCAGGAACCCAATGTGGGCGCTAGGGAAATCTGGAGCTCTGGAGACTCCGGAGACTCCGGAGACTCTAGGCATTCTGCACATTCCTTTTCTGCATCTGCACGTTCTGCACGTTCTGCACTTTCTGCATGCTGTGTCTTCATCTCATCAAACAGTGCCAAACAGTGCTGCCTCAACATCTCCAAGATTTCATTTGAGCCGCTAAAACCATTTCATCCAGGAACAAAATTACAACCCAAATGACTTTCGTGGAAAGCCCTTGGCCGCAACAAGAAACATAAAGACTGTATGACCATGAGATGCCAAAACTGAAAAAGAAACAAATGCCTGTGCCACGTTGCCATTTGCTAGACCTTTCCAGCGCGTTCAAACACGCGTTGAAACTGACCGTGTCTGGTTGCACTTGGGCATGCTGCATGCGCCGCAGATTCGCAAGGCTTTGTAGCCAGTGACTTCCACGTGCCCAAGCGCTGATGACCATGTTCACTGCTTTCACCATGTTCACCGCGTTCACCATGTGCCCTGCGCTTTCCCCCTGCGCATCACTTGCACTGACCGACAGAATAGCAATGGTTTGCTGCCACTGAGAAGAGCGTAAACTAGCACTGGCGGCACTGGCGGCACTGGTGGCACTGGCCGTAGCAGCCGTAGCATTGCAGCTCAACTCCGCGTGTCTTGCGTCCGAACTTAAACGCCTGAATTGAACTGTGCTTGGTGGCTTCATCACTGAATTGTCGGATTCTGAGTGGATCGATGCTATGTATCTGTGACTGGTTCCATCTGAGTCCTGGCGAGGCATTGGAAACCAAACACTTTGATCATGTTTGATACAACTATTTCGCATCCCTTAAAAAGGGCGACTAACAGATTATCACAATATTTGGAGCCTAGTAAGGACGAATGTAGCCCCACAAGCAGGGTTCTTAAAATGAAGCTCGCACCGTAGTCCGTCAGCCAGTTTGTTGATAGTCTTGTCCTGGCAATCCTTGAGCTGAAGCCTTTTCAGATTTTTCAGTATACAAAAAGGGTAGAATCTTCGCATCGGCACAAGCATCAGCAGCACGTCCCAGCGATAGCGCTGTTGTTTCCCGTCACACTACGCGGAGAGTTTTGACAGCGCAACCTCCATGGCATGCGCTGCCATAAGGCGCGGAGAGACATACGAGAGATTTGAACGTCGGCCCGTCCTTTCGGAGCCCAAAGCACAGGTTTGACTCGGTTTGACCCCCTTTTTAGGCTCCAACGTGTAAAGGTTAAAGGGAGGTTGAATATGGTTGAATATGGTTGAATATGGTTGAATGATACCACTCATCATTGATGGAGGTGGCTCTGCAGTGAAAGAAGTCAACGGAAGGAGTCAAGCTATTAGATCACCGGCTAAACTAGACCTCTTCCGCTGCAGAAGCTTTTTTGGCCGCAAATATTTTGGGATCCCAGGTAGATCCACTCCCGAGTGCCTAGGTGAATAACATCCTTCATCTCTTAGCAGAATTAGCTGCATTAGTTAGGTTAGTTATGTTAGTTTGGTTCATGCTGAATTTCACTTCCTCCTTGTTCTTGGAGCCAGGAACGAATGAGGAAATATGCACTAGAACTGTATAACTCTTCAACTAGTACTGTATCAGAAACTCAAGAAATCTCTTGAACAGGACAAGCTGCATTTCTTTTCAACAGGACGCTGAACTGTACAAATGCGAAGTAGAAACACACAGGATGTGCATTAAATGTGCATCAGTACATCTAAGTTCTAAAGGAACAGGCCCTTATTGGTGGCCAGGTTTTTTGGGGCCCAACATGGACCCCGACCCCCAAGGAGCCAAGAGGAGAGCGGTCTTGTCACAAGATTTTGTGGCTGCACCGCTCCACTTTCAAGGCTGTCAAGGCTATCAAGGCACGCCGTTTCCAAAGACCTCGGCTTTCTGAGTTTCCAATGCGGAAAGCTTCCGCAGCTTTCTCGCAGATTTCCGATGTAGATCTCTTACAGCTCTCAGCTCAGCAGCTTCGGAGGCTCAAGCTTTGGTGGTGTGTACTGGCTTTAATTTCCCGGCTTCAGACAGAGCTTCATGTAGCTCCATCTTTGCTGAGATAACCTGCAACAGTGCCACTTCGGGGACGCGGTTTTGATGACCAAACGTTGCACAGGTTCACTTCTCCACTTTCAAGACTTTCAAGAAATCAAAATCAACTTGTCAACAAAATTGTCCATCTGCTAAGGCCCTCCGGCTTGTCCCTCAGGCTTGTTGAAATCCGCACACGAACATTTCACTCTTTATGTCTGTACAGAATTATACAGTACATCATCACCCTTTCATCCGTGCTACTGCTAAAGCTAGCTGTTGTTGATACCCTCCAAATTTCTGCAAACATGTTTTTTAAACACGATAATCATAAGCTCACTGGAACATCATCAAACATAGACATAGAATAGCATATCAATGTCACAAAGATTATCTTCCAAATGCTTATCAAAGGAAGGAGAGTGAGTGATGCTGTTTGTGGGGGAACGTGAGCTTATACAAGCAGTATCAAGCAGTGTATATCGATACAAGTAGCAGACTATGATACGCTTGGTAGATCTTGGTCGGACTTAATCTGAAGAGTACGAGAGCGCCTCATCCGGCGCCGAAATTCCAGCATGGCCCAAAGCACCATAGACGGGCGGGAGCACAATGGTTGTGAGGACAGCACCATCTTCCAAGCCAGACTCCCTGCAGAATCGGCAAAATGCTGCAAGCGGTGTGTCTTGGTATTCTTGGGATTAGATGGACAAGGTCGCATTGATTGACTTCGACAATACCTAGTCCACCAGGACTGTAAAATACATGACAACACTATGAAGCAAGCTACTGCATCACGTGTCAAGTCCAAACGTTCAAAGTCAACGCATGAATGATTCATGGCAGTGTTGACTGCATGGCTTCACTTATGAAGAGCAAAAATACTGAGATCCATACTGATGCGAAGCTTAAATGCTTTGAAGGAAACTTTCTACGCTTTTCAAAAGGCATTCTTGCAGTCCCTGCCTCACCGTGGTGCTTTTGTTCAAAACCTCACGGGACTGTGCACTATTGTGCACTTAGACCACTGCGTTCGCAATAGGGTGCGCAAAACAGAGCAAAGCAGAGAATCTTAGCAGCTCAGCTCTGTCTCTCTTGCGGAACAACGCTAAGCCGCTAAATCAAATGGTCCAAGTTGGTTATGACTGGACTGGACTCCTGGACTCAATGACTAGACGACAGGATGCTTGGAATTCCTAGGACAACAGTATCTACGGTATCTAAAACCACACATACCGTTTTTGAGGACCCTTGCCCAACCCAAAAAGTCCGGCCTGTCCCTCGTTCAGGAGCTTGATTCGGTGAGCACTCACGCCTAGTTTGGCTCCCACGGAGGCTCTGACGTTTTGAATCAGCACATCAAGCCTCAGTGTCTCAGTGGCTTCGAAAGACAATTTTATCTGACCTATTCGAACATATTCTGACGGTTTCGATGCCTGTTTCGGTGTTTTATCTGATTCGTTAGTGCCTAGATCTGCTACGAAGGTCTCTGAGCCGAAGCTGGAATGTAGAAAGACATCTCCGACACAGCGCTTTGGTTCCCACATCCAAAGTGCAAGGCCAGCTACTCTGTTTGCACGGAGATCTCTTCACCAGTCAAACGTCGTACCACCAGTTTGATGAAAGCACCTAAAATGCTATCGGGCAATGTCCGGCATTGTGCGAGGCTCTGAAGACAACAAGTGTTCTGAGGAGCAGAAGCGCAGCAGTAACACCACCAACAAGAGGAAAGGTGGAGAAAAGAGGCACAAGACGAACAGAATCGAACACATACGAACAGCATTGAATAACGTAAGAAGAACGCAGAAGCCGTGAAGCTGCAAAAGCTGATGTTTAGAAAGTTCCGGAAAGTGAAGCGAGATCAGGTGGACAAGGCGCTCGATTTGTCTTGGGATCCTTTGCCAGCGGCTTTCCCGGATGCTTTGCCTGCAGACTTTCCATAGCCTCCAAGCTGAAGGTGTTGCAGAAATCAGAAGACAGCAACAAACCTCACTGCAATCACGCTAAAATGCAGAGAAAACAGGATGATCCAGGATGATCTGTGTTTACGTTTCACAAGTGTCATATTGTTCAAGATCGTTCAAGATCTTCAGGCGCCCTTTCTTTGCAAGCTTTTGCTAGGAATGGACTCTGCTTCCATGGTGATCATGCCTGAAGGTGGCGGAGGTGGTACTGAACCCTTGCCAGCAGCTTTGCTCATGGCCTTCAAAATGTGAGGCAGTTGGGGACGGAAAAGGATTGAACAAACTTGAACAAACCAACAGACCTGATCAGACCTGAATACGTGTAATACGTGTGAGACTATGTGAGACTCACCATGACAGGAAGAATGTCAGTCACCTGAGATTTTGCCCTGCCTTGGAAGCGAAGGATGTCTGCAGGGTGAAACGGCTGCGATAGAAAAAGCCGAGGGCTGGTGACGTCAACAACAACGCCCATGAAGCATGAAAGGACCGACAAAAACAAACAGACCAAACAGAACAAACAGTGACTATATTAAGTAATAGACTTAGTAATAGACTTACGAGTACTATACAAAATACATTAAAATAAGGTTGCCATTCAAGAGTCTTCAAGTAATCTGCTCACCGCCAACGAATCGCAAAGGCAATGCTCAATTTCCTTGCCTCCTGATCTCTTTCAGCAGAGCTTCTCCTGCCTGCAAACTCACCATGAATGGGGCGTTCTCCCAAGTACCCAAAAGATCCCAAAACAAACAAGTGCAAGATAGGATGTAGATAGATGTAGATAGATGTAGATAGATGTAGATAGATGTAGATAGATGTAGATAGATGTAGATAGATGTAGATAGATGTAGATAGGAGGAGGAGATAGGATGTAGATAGGATGTAGATAGGATGTAGATAGGATGTGACATGATGTACAGTAACGGAGGATTCATCCCTCAAATCGCACCAGCAATGAGCAGTCCTCGGCCATTCCACCAGAAAACAAGATCAGCTCCGGATCCACAAAACGGCAGCAGTTGATGCACCCAATTGCCAAATACCTGGACAAAGAAAGCAACAGAATGCAACAGAAAGCAACAACTAAAGCAACCCAGCGAGATGACAATTTGTTCTTTTCGGAAGCGAAATGAAAAAGCTTCAGAAAGCCCTTCCACTAGCAGTCACTAGCCACTCCAAGAAACAAATCAGCAAAGTCAGAAACTGGTCAGGGCATATCAGGGCACCTGGCTGTCTCTTGGACCAGATCAGATGCATATTTGTCTCCAGCTTCTGCGTGCTTAAAGACATCCTCGCAATCCAGAGCCTGAAGTCAGGTGCAGTCAGTCTTGTTGTGGCCTTCTTGTCTTCCGGTAGATTCCTTCTCCAACTTTCTTAACATAGTATCGGCACATATCGGCTAGGTTTGCCCGGATTCATATCTTTTGCTTTTCAATGTTTTTCAATACTTTATGGCTTTCAGTCTGTACTGTAGATATTCTGATCCATGCAGCTTCAGGGTGACTTTAAGGCTTGCAAATGTGGCTTTGATCTCAGCTCCTATCAGTTGAGGATATATAGATGTAAAAAGGATCATTTCGTGTCGATCTTTACATCAAACTGTACAAAACTGCTGATACTGCTAGGTCTTATCAAATTTGCTTTTGTTTGGAAATACAATAGGACTTCAAAACCATTTTGCTTGAAACTGCTGTGGGTACCTTTCCTGCAGCCATTCCCCACCTGATTCCTGGTTCCATGCGAAAAGCAAAACAGCCGATGCTCCGCGGACGCTCCGACGCTTGAAGCCCCGCCTTCAATTCGCTCAGGGACGAGTCAGCTGATAGAGCTTCTTTGGCTCTAATTGCCTGGAAAGCGGAAAACATATGGAAAAATGAAGACAAAACATATTATTATTATATAATAATTAAATTAAATTAAGATAATAGTAAATAGTTCCTTATCATATGTCATGATTCAGTTTGATTCTAATGATGCCAGTCGATCTGTTATCTGCATCATATGCCAGGTCTTTCCATGTCTTTCCGCATAGCCCTGGTCTGCCCCTTGTCTGTAGGCACAAAGCAGAAGCGCGGAAGCAGGAAGTGAAGACATGTGAAGACGCAACTGAGACTGGTACAAGTGCACTAGCAGATGCATATCCTTCGAGAATGCCGTTCCTTGGTTGAGCTTGTGGGCAGAAGAAACCAGTACAGCTCATACACTTCGAAACCATATATTAGAGATATGATGAGATTAGATAAGACAACATCGATTTTAAATCAAGGGTCCAAGAAGATGAAAGAAAAGAGACAGCAGGTTGGATTAGAGAAGGGCAGATTGGATAGATTGGACTTGATGAATGGGGATGTGGCAAAGCCAGCGACAGGTGAGATATATAGAACCAGAATTATAAGCAAAGAACAATGGAGAGATGGACTGACGAGTGCATGAGTGCTAGATGCATACATTGCATACTTAGACTGGCTGTATCTTGCTCCTATGTTGAACTGAATGTAGTCACAACTCATCGTTTGAAGAATACTATACACATTCTATTTGCAAAACCATCCAACTCTTTTTTTCTTCACGATCACTTTGAAAATGCACATCAAGCAATCAAGCTGTTCACTCACAACAATATGAAACCAGCGCGAAAAGATATCAAAAATGAGTCTTAAATGAAGTCAAATGAGATGAAAAAGTGAGGAAAATCTGTAGTTTTAGTCGATGTTCTGAAAATCATGCGATTTCCTGGGGACCATGACACTCCGGCCACACCGAAGGGACGGCCGTCGGGCACCAAAATTGAATGGCCTCCGAGCTCCCCCGATGTCGTCTTCAATGCTTTGAAGATCTTTGAATTTCATGAAGCACTCATCTCATCATCATAACATCATTGATCACATCATTGATCACATCATTGATCACATCATTGATCCATGTTGATCCAATGAATTCACACTGTTGGAACTTGGCTGAAGACGATGGTTATGCCTTTTATGCTTTTGATATCTTGTGAATCTTGTGTCTGCTGATCGTGTAGAACCTCGACAGGGAATATCAACGAATCATATCGAATCGTATCATCCTGAAATCCTGAGACACTCGAGTGATCTCGAGGCGACCGCTGTGCCGCTGTGTGTCGCGCCTATTTCACCCGCTTGGCCTTTGCTCCCCCGAAGGAGTCGCCCATCACACCTGACCCGTCGAGAATAGTCGAGAGAGTTCTTCTGGAGAAGCTTTCACAACCTTACAAACCTGTATCATTCCTTATCAGAGCCTTATTATGCCTCATTATTTCTTATCCCACTTCATCTACTTTCAGCTTGTTTCAGCTCTTTATTCTTCTTACTACCAGTGCACTTGGTTTTGTCGATGTGTTTTTCATGCATTTCCTATTGACCCACAGAGTTCCTGAGCCACGATATTCCCAGAATCTAGTATCTCCTGCTCCATTCTTTACTTTTGACGAAGGTCATGCCAAAAAATGCTGCGAGTTATATAGTGTAAGTTAGGAAAATTCTCAGTCCTGCACATGATCGCGCCACCAACACCAGTTCCAACTGTGACCAAGACTATCTCAGCGACAAGATGGGATCATGAAAGAGCAGTTGAACCTTCTACGACCTTCCAAGTGCATTTTGGAGAAATGTCCAGAAACATCCAGAAACCAAAGAAATTTATATAAATGGTCCCGGTCCGTCCCGGTAGTGTTTCATGTAGTCTAGCAGTCTCAGCTAGCAGTGTCTCTCAGAGTCTCTCAGCTCCCAGCATGCTTCATGCCAGCCGCAGCTCCTGTCCAAGCCTCAGAAAGCAGCTACGAGACTGGAGCGGACAAGTTGGAAAGGGAAGAAAAAACAACAGGAAAAAAAACAGTTGTGGAACGTAATAAACATCCGCATAAAGATGATAAAACAGTTGTGCAGCTGTTGTTATCAATTCTTCTTGTTCCGGCGGATTCGTTTCAGGGTCTACAATAACCAGGATGAGAGAGAATGGCATTTCACAGTCGTTCACAACTTGTTTTTTCTTTGCAACAACAAAGTGCATCGGGCAACGATTGCTTACCCATCATGAATGAAAAGCTTGATGGAAAACACGGATAAAGCCGACAAACTTGGAGCTCTCCCTTTGCAAAATCTTGAAGATACTGCCAAGAGCAGCTGCTCACCCCTCTGCCGTTCGAATGGAATAAGAACCCTGTCACCGGTATGTCAGTTATATCATGTAGCATCATGTTTTGCATAATCTTATGTCTCTCATAAATGTATATATATATATATATTACCTTATAAATTATAATATAAATAATAAATAGTCAAGAAATTGACCCGTGTTGACAATGCAAACCCCCAGATGCATAAATTGGTTTCATCGGTGGTCTGCCTCCGCCAGCAAGGCCGCATTTGTATCGTTCTCCAAGGAGACCCTGGAAGGCTCCCAGCCCAGCTCCTGAAGTCACTCTGAAGAATGTACAAATGAAATCAAGATAAATCAAAAGATAAATCAAGTGAATACCGAGTCTTCATACTCTGTACAAATTGGTGTTGCAAACAATTCCTCTTCCGAAAGGCGGCAAAGCACCACTGCTGTCCATCATTGCATAGAGTGTGAGTGTGTGTGTGTGTGGGACATACTCCTTTGTAATCCTTTGTACATATTGTATATTATTGACTATTAGTGTATGATAACAAAATATATTTGAAGGAAATAATAAGAAATGATGCGTCTGTGCCTTGCATCTCTCATCTCTCTAACCACCCGGTGGCCTACCCGTCCACCCAAAGTCCCCAAATTGAACTCATCTAGGCGATTTCCGGACCTCGGCCAGAAGTCGAACGAGCGGGACCTGCCGCACGAAACTGCCCCGAACAAGGCGGTCACAATGCGTTGATGTCAAGAATGTCAAGAGCTCTGTCAGAATGACATGTCAACATGATGTCATGATGTCAACATGTCAACATGCCTCCCTCCAACCACGAAGATTTGCAGCTGCTCGAACGACTCCAGCCACCTTTGGTTTGGGAAGTCAGACTCAACACAGAAAGGTTTCCCAACATGGTTTGGCTCAACTCCCATCACAGAGATTCACAGAACCCTGCAACGCTTGCTGCATCGATCTGCAACTCTTCAAAATAGTTGTAATCAACTGGGGCATGCACCGTGTCCATAAGCCCTGGCGTACAAACCTGGAACTGAAAGGTATCATAGCAGAACTTTGGTATCGGGTTAAAATCATGAGTTTGTCCAACATTGGGCCAAACACAAAAGTTTTTCTGTGTTGGTGACGGCAACAAAACATTGCATCAAGCTACAGTGAAACAAACAACTGCGTACGAACCCGCTGCATTAAGAACTTCAGGGGCTGGATTGCTGGATTCATCCCTATCTGCGGGCTGCTGGAACAGAAACCATCTTGGCAGATTTGCAAAACAAGGCAGCAATAAAACACACACACAAACACTCACACACACCCACGCGCGCGCTTGCTCAGAACTGTCTTATCGAATTATGAAGTGGGGTGCATCAGTCGTGCAAAACACACCAACACAAAATAACACAATGAAATGAACCTATATCGACGATATAGAACAAAGGCGATATACTATATGTCCCCCCGCCTGCGGGACTATATGTAATAGATAAATAAGCAAGTACGTTTACACAAGTGCTCTGGGGGCGTCTTCGTTGGCCACCGACCCCCTGGGACCCCGGTGGCCCCCTGGCGTGAAAGAAAGTATACGCGGTGGCTGCTGGGCGCTGGTGAGTCGCAAGTGCGGCAGTGGTTCCCACCCCCTTAAGGCCTGGTTGGCGCAAATGCTGGCTCCACCTTCACTCGCTTCCTGGCCTTCTCCTGCTCGGTTTCCCTGGACCTTCGCAGCGCTCGAACTGAAGCACCAGATCCACAGGCTCCACCAGGAGCAACATGGTCATCATCAAGACGGAGGGGCTGGACTGGCATGTTGAAGCTAGCAGGAGCTCCAGGTGCTGCTTGCGTTTGTTACAGGATGGACTCCTGAGCTTCTAGCATTGCCCTGTTCATACCCTGCTGCCACTGAAGCTCGCACTGCTTTCTACTTTGCTCCTCTATTTTCTTCTTGCGCTGCTCCTCTAGCTTTTGCCTGTATGCAGAAAATTATTTTCCATGCTTCACCGTCATCTTGGCACTCCCTTCAAATTGCTCCTGATCCCTGCGGTCGGAGCATTCTTTCAAGAACTCGCCTCTCAGTCATGCCATGCTGGCCCATGGTTTCAAGAAGTAATTGCAAAACTTTCCAAGCACAACAGTGCTTTTTGTCCTTGTCTCCAAGGCATCTGAAGCACGCTCGGGCACAGCTGACACCAACAGGCAGAATGGTGTCTGGCTTTGCCACATCCAGCGCAAGGCCCTGATACACTTATACAAATGGTCCACGCACACTGCTTAGGTTTGTTGGTTGCTGAGGAATGTAGAACTTGAGGACGCCTGATTCCTAGGCGAATTTCAATCAGGATTGACACCCGCAAAAACGAGAAATCGGTTGGCAGGTACGTCATTTTGGCGTTTCAGAATGATTTCACACTTCTCAACAGGCGTCTTCGTTGGCCTGAGTCCTGTTGAGAAGTCTCAGGCCCCCTGCTCTAGTTGAATTATTGTAATCATATCCGTGTGAAATAACGGGTTTCACACACACTTGCTCAGAACTACCATTGCGAATTCTGATGTGGAATGCATCTTACGTGCAAAAACACTCCAGTTATACCTGACAGGAATGGGTCAGTGAAAGGACCCGAGAAAGAATCAAAGAGTTACCATCGCCATAGCCAAAGCTAGATGAAGTAAGTGGGAAGCTGACACTTCCCCTTTCAACTAAGCCAAGTCGTTCCCACCTTGACAGATTGCGACAACAGTGCAAAACGAGAAAATTGAAAACAGGTTGTTTGGAAACGGCATGGTGGTTCTTGGGTTAGCCACATCCCATTTCAGAAATTTGACATGAAATGAGATTGAAGCAGGTACGTCGATCCAGCGTCCCGGATCGATATCACAGAATGTCATAGCCGTCTTCGTTGGCTGCAGAACTATGACATCCCCTGCAGCCCCCTGCTCCCTACTTTGAAGTGAAAAAACAAACATGTGAAATACAAGACAAAACTACGAAAATCTTTCGCCGCCTGGATCCCCTGAGATCCAAACCCCCAAGGCTTCAATCTCCTGCACTTGGAAGCACTGGAAACACTTAACCGAAACACTTACATGATTACATGAATTACATGACCTATGAAGGAATTCTCACCAGAAATACCACTTCTCCTTCCTCTGAAATATGTGCGTTACCGAAAAATTGACGGGATGGGGATCAAATGGGCTGAGGTTCGCAAACCCAACAGCTAGTTCGAGCCACCTTTTTCTCGCATTCATGACTGTGCGTTGCAACAAGTGTAATTGAACACCTTCGTAACTTCCCGGTATCAAAAGGTCAAAAAATGCCATGGTTTCCGTCACTGTTGCGAATTCCATGCCTTGGATAGAGAAACACCATTGTTGCATAGATTCTCATGTTTCCACCTATTGCGCTAGGGGTGAGTCTCATCTCTTTTGCTGCTCACCCCTAAATGCTTCAGTAAGTATGAATCCTACTGCACTCACGTTTCTGGATTTTGGTGCCAAAAGATGTCACAATATAATATAAAATTATATAAATATGCTGCATATCAAAATGATTATCATGAATCTATGGTGTTCCACTGGTGTAAAAAACGGAGCGTGATTGATCTCCGCACTCCTCCAGCCGATGGGTCTTCTCCACGCCGTTGCAAAGCAATGCCTCCGCGCTTTCAGCGGTCGAGCACTGCTGTTTTGTATGCTGTAGCATTTTAAAATGTTTTGTATAATCCCCACTTTACTAAAAGCACCCCAAATACTAAAAACTAGGAAATTTGAAGTTGGTCAATCTGATTTTTAATTGATCTCCTTTGGAAAAAAAATTAAAGTGAAGGTCCCATTTGACGGTTTCACACCCTGATAACAACAACTAGTCAACACCGAGATGTTTTTTAGTAGAGTCTGTCCTTTAAAATCGAAAGTTATATGTTTTTTAATTAAGGTTTTAAGTTCAATATCAGGGGAATCTTCGAAATCAAGTTTTTGGCAATATGTTAATTAGATGTTAAAAAGGGATTTAGTCGATTTTGAAATCGAAACCTTTAGGTTCTAAATTAAGGTTTTTAAGATAATATTAGGGGAAACTTAAAAATCCAATTTTTGGCAATATCTTAATTAGATGTGAAGAAAGGATTTTATCGATTTGTAAGTAGAAAAAATATGTTTCTGATGCTTTTACTTTTATATTAAGGGAACCTTTGAAATCCAATTTTGGCAATATTTTAGTTAGATTTCAACAAGGAATTTAATCGATTTTGAAATAGAAAATATGTTTTTCTTAATCAGGGTTTTAAATCTAGTATTAGGATGTATTGCGGGGAAGCTTCGCACCCTAATATTAAATATCCCCTAATACTGGAAACTCCTCCAGGTGTTTATTCTTAGGGGGCCCACCCGGGTTTAGTATTAGGGAGCAGAGATTATCATTATGTATGTTAATGGGTTCCAAAAAGATCAATGTGCTTGCATTCGTTCTTGATGAGCCTGTAATTACATAGTACTGCTGTAGATCACCGTAGTCCCTTTCAGTGATTGCCGGACTGCCGGACTGTAGCCCTGTCATCGTTTCGTATCGTTTCTTCCCGTTTCCTGCCTCCAAGAGGGCTCGAATGCGCTTGACGATGCATTGAGGGCTATGGTCCTCGCCTACTTCCTGTGACCTAACGACACCGACGAGACCGACTACACCGTCTATTTGTCAACCAATATGAAACCTAAGGATGCCCGCTAAGATAAGAACGAGAATGTCAGGGGAGAAGTGAAAAGAAAACTTGGACATATCGACCAGTGAACGTCAATGATATGGTCAAGGTCTTCCAAAAGGAGTATAAGTCAAACTGGATTACTCAGTTCTACAAAAATTCAAGCACGGAAACTGGTGAGGTTGGAAACTGGCTTTTCAGACTGAACGGATTGAACAAAAATGAACAAAGTGTGTTTAAAACACGATACTGAAGATCTATGAAGATCTACAAGTGTAATCAATTGCACACATATTCAAGAAATGAGCAGTCAAAATATGTCAAAATCTAATCTTGAGATAGTCAATGAGCGAATTGAATCGAATTGACATGGCTATGACGAACCCACCGCAGTTTGAAGCGCCCAAGGAGGCCAACCAGAAGAAAAGAACCTGTTGAAGAACGAGAAGAGAAACCCCCAAAACCACCAAAACAAAAACAGAACTAAGGAATACGAAGGAATTGCCTAGCTGTACCTAACCACCTAACCACTTACCTTTGGACTTTAGACCAAGAAACCCCGTTTTACCCATCCTTGCACCTTCACTCCTGGGTCTCCGAGCAAAACTTTCAGGAGGACACCATGAGCATTCAGCAAGCCAGCCGACATCGTAGTTCCCCCCAGGTCCTGCGTAGAAAAGGATGGAACAGGCATGGGAAAAGGATGGAAAAGGCTGATCAAATGATCAAAGCACCCGTGTCATCTGCGATGTCACAGAGTTTTCTGGTTCTATGTCTTTCTGCGATTGACATGATTGACAGCTTCAAAAGTCTTCAAATCAGCGAAACTCGTCAAATCTGTGGCATATTTCGAAGCCGCGGTCCAAACCAGCGAAAAGACGCTCGCCATCGCGTCCTATGGCAGTAGTGTCACAGGATGTACAAGGTCACAAGGTCTGTTTGAATCCCAACATTTCCATGTTGCGATGTCCAAAGGCTGGAAACATTATGAAAGCCCGCCACGCCGTCTCGAAGAATGCGGTAATTTGGCTGGAAAGGCTCGTTTTGAGGTGTTTCCAAGTGATTCTCAAAGCAAAATGATCAAAATGTCACGAAAAGACTCGAGCTTCATACCTTGACTTCCTATCTTTAAAATATGATACTGTATGATACTGTCATGGTAGCTGCTTCCCTCGTCGTAACGACCCCACAGTCACTTTGGACATTCCAAAGCCTGGACCTGGATGAGCACGTTTGCCCATGAACCGATGGCGATGGCTTTGGCAGCTATAACTTGATCGGAGGGACAAGCAAATGAGTCGTATCTATATCGTGCAGATTTATATGTATGTGTATGTCTATAAGTATATTATATATATATGTGTGTGTGTCATATTATACCTATATATACCTATTATATATATATTGTATATACGCATATATACATATGTAATATATATATCTATACATGTGTAATGTAATATATATATATACATGTGTATGGGTTGCTTCACACCTATTGCATCAGTTAGGTCGTCACCCTAATCTGTCTTTTTTTACTCTGACATTGAAGCAATGTCGGCAGTGACTGATATGAGTACCTGCGAAATGCACATGAAATGGCTCAAAACACATGCATTGCCAATTTTTGTTCTGAACTGCCTAGTGTGTCCATAGAGCGCCAGAGTTGCCCTTCGCAAATGGAAGGCACTGAGCACAAAGGCTATGGCGGCTATGATATGAGTCAAAAATCACCTAAGTGTCTTGGCCCCTGCAAGGTCGAATAGCTTCGCATCTACATGGAAACATTGATGTTCTCTGGTTGAAAAAACAGGCTTATTGCCATGGTCGTCATTGTGACATGGAGGATCAAATTGCACACATTTTGCACACAGCAATTGCTGATCTCCATATCTGCATTGTATTGTTGTCCCTTTGCCCTCAAGCCCGTGACTTCCCGTGACTAGCATGGCCAAAAACCTTCCCAACCTCTCATCCGAGCAATCATGAAACAAGGAAACAATCCATCGTTGTCAGAGACAGAACCGACGGAATTGCGAGGCAAATAAGAACTCTCCAGACATGTTCGACATCCTTGACTTGGAAGCACCGTGTGACACCCCTTGAAGCTTCAAAATCAATGGGATCAATCCAGGATGCTTCAGATATGTCGGATCCAGGATCTTGATCCGGCCGATCTGAAGACCATGAATGATCATCATTGAATCATCATTGAATCATCATTGAATCATCATGCACATGTCATGCACATGTCATGCACATGTCATGCACATGTCATGCACATGTCATGCACATGTCATGCGCATGTCATGCGCATGTCATGCATATGTCATGCACTTTATCCTAGTCCAAATTGGAAGCTCAACGAACTGCTCTGATCAGGCCGCATACACGCAAACATGAACAAACCGTTTGCCCACACTGGGAGACACTGGTCCCGAAGCTTTGCTTCAAAACGTACGGCGAACAGTTTTAGTGACAAACGAGAAAAAAGGATCATACATTGAGTTTCAGTGCCAGCGTGTTGCGTCTTGATTTTTTGGACGCGATAGCGAGCAAGGTCCTAGAGTCCTAGAGTCCTTGTTTGACGCACTTCCGGAGCCAGTTTCACATAGTTTCGCTTGTTACATCTGGGTCTAGGTGATCAAATGCCTGTAACCAAATTCAGGGTTGACTGTGATTGTTTCTGTGTTTTTGTTTTGCGTTTGCAATTCAAGGTCTTCAATTTGGGTTTTAAGTTGTTCCTTGTTGTGACTGAGCGTGTCGTGGCACACAACCGTGGCTGATCTGCAAATTTTGCTGTGAATGCACATCCTGGTCTGAATTTGGAATGGTTCCATGGTCGATTCCACAACATTTCGAAATAGGATATTATATATGTAGGCTATTTAGGGAAATTTCGAAATCCGGCAGTTGATCTTTATAAAGAAGTTCTGCAGAGAGAAGCGCATCTGGCCTTTCGTCTGGCTGTCATTCAATCTGAGAGAGTGAATTTGAACATAGGACTGCAAGATGACAAAGCCGAAAGAGGCACCAGATTTCACATGAGTTCCCACTTGAGCGCTCACTTGCCGCTCCATTGATGTTAATTGAAGATCATTGGATCCCTTTTTGCTTTGCATTTCTTCATTCTGGAGAAATCGGAAACGGGCAGTGACACTCCCTAGCCGATGTCGCTATGCAATTTGGCTGCAATACCATTCCTATTCCAAGATTGTCATGTCAATGTGTCATGGGTTCTCCAAGTTAGATCTCATACCCTGCGCCTGGGACTTGCAAGAGTTTGGGTGGAAAGTGCACAGTAGAATGCCAAGTTAAAAGCGAGGCCTGACTTTAGGGCCCTGTTGAGTACCTGCTATGGTCATACATCTGTGGCGCCATTTGCAACCCCCTTGCAAAGCGTTGTCTTGTCTTCGCTCACGTAACTGGGTGGAAGAGAGCTCTGTCTTCGTTGCTATTAGCTTCCTTTATCTCTCTTGAAGTTTTCCCCCCCGCAATATCCCTTTAACAAAAAAAATGAATGCCTCCCCCCCGGCCCTGGGCTGCCCCTGTGAGCCAGCTCTGCACCGCTATCAACAAGAGTGGCCGGTACAATACCACAAGCCCATCACCCGGTCGGGGCAGCCCAGGGCCGGGAGGGCGGCGCAGGGCCGATCGACTCGCAGCTTGGGCAAGCCCAAGCCGCAAGCCGCTCAGCCCAACGCCTCCGGCAACCAACTACACCCAAGCCCGGCGCCGCCCGTTCATCCTGCCAAGGTCCTGCGCTGCAGACCTTGAGCAGAGAGTATCCCGCCGACCCGCAAGCAGCTGCTCCTCACGCGCCCATGCATCACCGGCCAATGCGCCCTCTTGGCCCCCGACCGAACACTAGGGAGAGCTCTTTAAAGAGCATCTCCCCGATGTTCGGTTCGGTGGCACAAGAGGGCGCAATGGCTTCTGTGTCGCAAGGGTGCGAGAGTTGCAGCTGCCTGCCGGTGGACGGGACACTCTTGCTCAGGATCAGCAGTGCACGACACAAGGCAGGTATATTACGGGCGTCCCCGGGCTTGCATGATGTCGGTTATTATGGACCAGGCGAATTTGGCTAGCTTTTTGCACCGTCTTGTCAAAAGCAGCATCGGCAGAGCCAACTCGTTTTATCTTTTTATATATTATATGTTCTCTTCTTTCATTTGTTTTGATTTCTTCATCTCTTCCTCCCACATCGCTGTGTCAGCAGGGAAGGCAAAGCTCACTTCTGAGAGTCCTTGCGCTGGTAGATTGCACACTCCCGTATGTTTTGTCTGTATGTTCAGATACTTGTATGATTGTATGGCAGCAATATACATATCTATATATATCCGCCGACTCCGGCAAACGCAAGGGGGAGCGCGCCAGGGAATAAGACATTCGACCCTGTAGGGTAGAAATGCAACAACAACAACAACAACAAGAACAAGAACAAGAACAAGAATCCGCCGACCCCGGCAGACGCAAGGGGGAGCGCGCCAGGGAATAATACTTTTGATTCTTGTTTCGGACTACTACCGCAGCAGGCGCA
>Ga0126342_10007952_pt1:2500-18957 | contig 18957 bp, 20 predicted proteins | sample Cyp1metagenome_FD_92528 | JGI IMG/M metagenome (GOLD analysis project Ga0126342, IMG submission 92528) | Coral microbial communities from Lord Howe Island, Old Settlement Bay, Australia - Cyphastrea 1 metagenome | ecosystem: Host-associated > Invertebrates > Cnidaria > Coral ... | reverse complement strand
TTACGGACTTTCAAAAAAAAGAATTTTGGAAATAGCAATTTTCAGATCCTGATCCTCTAAAAAAGAAAAAACAAGTGAGACAAATGTCTACAAAAGCCTTTAATCCACGATGCAAAATTAATTCTGGAAATCTTACTTATCGGATCCTGATCCTTCAAACTACCTGCTTTACAGCGTATTTGCATGATTTTGGGACAAAATCCAGATTCAGTTTTGGGACCCTTATCCTCCAAACCACCTGTAGCCATAATCATTCACTGTAGCCATGGCCAAAAGAATTATGGAAACATGTCAATAGAAAAGTTGTCACCCCTTTCAGGAAACAAATAATTATGGAAATGGTCATATGCCAAGAAGCACCCTCACATGGAAAAACATATATATGGAAATTTAACTGCAGCACGTCACGCCCCTTCCAAAAAGGTTCGGTATACAAGGTATTACCGATTTTTGAGGTGTGCATTTTTATCAGTAAAACAGAGTTATGGAAAAATACGGCCCCGGCGCGCCGCAGTTGTTTACCTGCCCATGTCGAACCTTTTTTCCATTTCCAAAATTCTGTCGACGACCATATACATTTGATATCCCATATACTTATACTATCATATATATATATATACTGTAAATGCTATTTCTATTTGAAGGTAACATAAAGATGCATATGCAAATGCAGGTGTGCATGCATATGTATATGCATATGGATATATATATATATGCACATCTATTTGTGCACATGTATATTTATCGGTATATGTATATATGATTATTGATTATATATGTATCTATATGCTGCATTTGCATTTGCATATGTATTTGTATATGTATATGTATGTGTATCTGTATCTGATATGTATATTACTATATTTATATGCATATGCATATGTATATGCATACGTATATGTATATGCCACATATGCATGTATGTGTGTGTATATGTATATATGTATATATGTATATATGTATTCATGCATGTATGCATATACATGCGTAGATAATCTGAAATCAACATATTAATTTATTTTGGTCACCAATTAAAATCGCAATGTATTTGCACCAAAAAGGTTGTGGATACGGGGGGTCATTCTGATCTCGAATGGTTGTTAATATTTTTCCAATATTATTTGCCAATCACTAGCCACAGTAATAGCATTGACGTTTTTATAAAACAAATTCCATATGACAATGTTACGAAGATTAATGCTGTAACTAACGCCACACAATTCAGAACCACGTAATCCTATCAGAGATATGATTATAGGATATCAACATGAATTTCCTCACAATATAATCAACACAACTAATTCTTCCCAACGTTTCTAATATTCCCATTGGCCATAGTTACTGTCATGAATATTAGTTCCTCATTATTTCCATATGATAGTTACCACAGTAATTATTCCCAACTCATGTAGAGATCATGTAATGGATATTTTCACAAACCACCAGTGGTTCCGGTTCCACCCCGCATTGCAGTACTGGACCTCGGCATCGCTTCTCGATGATCCAGTCGGCCACCAACTCCTTGGCCGGGGCCGATGGGGCCGACGGGGCCGATGGGCAAAATGGACGGGTGGTACCTGCCCCAAAAAAGTATATACTTGGTCAAATTATTGAAGTGATATGGAGAAATTCACATTTTGAGAAGATATCTATATCACTATATCTGTATCTATGCTGTACACATATGCATATTGTATATAATTTTTGTGCGCGCCTATGCTGAAATAATATGCCTACATATACATGTGCAGTGCATATTCACTTTTCAATATACCCAGGTATCCGAGATGCCTGAATTTCTCAGCTCAGCATAGCTATGTGCTGGTGCGGTGCCAAACCATTCATGTAGCTATTTTAAAAAGGAGGGCCGTCCCTAGTGCCCAGGAATGGCCAGAGCGCACCAAGAACCCCCAAATGAGCGGCACCATATGGCCAGGCGGTGACCACCATGGGAGATGAGTCTGAATCATCCCGAGAACGGCGCACGCTAAGCTCCTTATTTGGTTGAGCTGCCCTTTGGCTGCTTCGGCATTGTTGATACTTTAGCCTGACAACAGTGTGTATTGCTGTACATGCATGTGCATATATGTGTGCAAAAGCAGGTGCGCACACACAGACGCGTCTATCTATGTATCTAATCCAATCTATTCTAATCGAAGCTAAATCTGATTAAATCGAATCTAAACCTAATCTAATCCAATTCAATGTAATTTCAATCATAATCCAATCCAATCTAAATCTAATCGAATCTAATCTAATCGAATCCAATCTTATCTATCTTTCCATCTACCTACCTATCTATCTATTTGTCCATCTATCTATCTTTCCATCTACCTACCTATCTATCTATTTATCCATCTTATCCATCTTATCTATCTATCTGCCTATCTATCAATCAACCAATCAATTTATCTATCTCTCTATCTCTATCTCTATCTCTATCTCTATGTCTATGTCTATCTCTATCTCTATCTCTATCTCTGTCTCGAATCTCTATCTCTATCTCTATCTCTATCTCTATCTCTATCTCTATCTCTATCCATCTATCTCTCTATCTCTATCTCTATGTCTATCTCTAATCTCTAATCTCTAATCTCTAATCACCAATCACCAATCTCCAATCTCTAATCTCTAATCTCTAATCTCTAATCTCTAATCTCAATCTCAACCTCAATCTCAACCTCAACCTCAATCTCAATCTCTATCTCAATCTCTATCTCAATCTCAATCTCAATCTCTATCTCTATCTATCTCTATCTCTATCTATCCAAGTAACCAAATATCTTAAATATCTTATGTACCTAAGTGTCTAAGTATCTAAGCAATCTAAGTATCTGAGTGTCTAAGTATCTAAGTAGGTAAGCGTCTATGTATCTAAGTATCTAAGTGTCTACGAATCTAAGCATCTAAGGTCTAAGTATGTAAGTATCTAAGTTTCTGATCGTCTAAATATCTAAGTATCTAAGTGTCTAAGTATCTAAGTATCTAAGTATTCGATTGTCTACGTATCTAAGTATCTAGGTGTGTAAGTACATAAGTATCTAAGCGTCTAGGTATCTAAGTATCTAAGTGTCTAAGTATCTAAGTGTCTAAGTATCTATGTATCTAAGTGTCTAAGTATCTAAGTGCCGAAGTTTATTTATCTACCCATGGATCCTTCGATCTATCTATTTAGCATCTATATGGCGATCTACATAGCTACCTGCAGCCAGAAAACTATTTGTATCGCTATCTATGTAGCTATCTATACACCTATTTGATATAGCTACTAATCTAACCTAATCGAAGCAAAATCTGATGCCATCCCATCTAAATCCAATTTGACCTAATCTAATCTGTCTTGTTTACCTGCGTATCCAGCTATGTCGCTTTCTAATGCACTTTGGATTTCTTTCTATATTCCCTGAATTGGAACGCATTTTATCTATAGACAATTTGTCGATCCACCTACCTATCTTCATGAAAGTGCATATGCAAACGAAGGTACATAGACACACACACATACATATGATACATATTATATACACACGCATACGCATGCTATGTCTATGTACACATAGGTTTATACACAGAAACACTGATTCCATACCTATATCATATATTGAATGGCGTATTGGTACCGTAACCAGAACTGCAACTGCAACTCACCTACTTTCCGTCACACCTTTGACGCGGAGCGGCCTGCTTTACCAGCAGCTCTACTGGAAAATGGGCATGGGTTCCCGTGTGGACATCCTCTATCCAAACGAGGTGCTGCCAGGAATGGCCGGTTAATGCCAGTAGGTTGTGGATCTTTGCCCGCTGAAATGTGGTGGAGCGAAGGCGACTTGCTGCGAGGTGAGAAACTGTCCAGGAAAAACATCCCCAAAGAAAGATGTGTGTTGCACTTGTCAAATCCGACTGTCTTGTTGGATATGCTTTGATTTTCGATAAAGGAACACAACAAGTATCATATAGTATCATATTTCAAAACATTCATTCGTGGCACTCTCTGTGCGCTTGCACATGTAGTAAGAATGCTGAGAGTCAAACACGGCAATCGATCAAACTCCAGACCTAACTGGCTCTGGCAAATTGAAAGCACATGATAAGCATTGATAAACATTTCGAGAGACGAAGAGGCACTTATAAACAATGCAGGACACCTTTCGTGGTCACAAACCCCAGGGATCTGAAGATCTAGCTTCGCCTACCAGAGTTTCGCCGCGCCGGCCCCACCCTGGGCCCCTGGCCCCTGGGCTCAAGTTCAACGGGTTCGCTGTGCCCAGCAGCGCAGCCGTCTGATTTAGCAGGTCCTTTTGGGAGCCAGTAATTGCTGGCCCCCGTCTCCGTGTGCCAAAACGAGGCTGGGTTCAAGCAGCGCCGATCAGAATGGAGAGGGGGTCAACAATGGTCTTACTGTAGCAGACTTTCTGAGACACATCGTGGCACTGGAGGCCCCGCTAATGCGTCGTACTCTTGGTCCCTTTGTCTTGCTTCTTGGCAGAGTGTGGAGGAATGCAGCTATTGTGCATTCGGATTCGCACAACTGGATGCAATAATTTATGTATCGTGATTTATACTGTTCATTATCAAAGGATCTATTTGACACATTTGGAACGAGAATGTGACAGTCTGCCACAGTTAGTTGGTCGCCCCTTTCCCAAGCTCCTAATCCTTGAACCAGAATATGATGGACGCTAAGCATCGCCCAGTTGAGATCAACCGAGGCTTTTCCCAGTCGCAGTCTCTGTCCGAGACATTCTGGATAGTGATAGAGACCCTCATGCCTCACGGGTGGGCCAGGGTCGGGCAAATGGATCTGTGGCAGCAAGTTGGGTTGGCCAACTCGGCGAACTCGGCTAACTCGGCTAACTCGGCATTCAGCTGTTGTAGTCGTTCATAGATTACTTGCGTGTTCCTTTCACTCACACCTCATGAACCAGTGGAATCAGTGTCTGGCCACCCAATGGTTCTGAAAGCAGCACAAAATAGGCGGCAAGTTTCACAAGTCCTTTTGTGCAACCTGTTGAACTCGTGTTTGCAATTTGCAAGCAGTTTCCCTAGCAACATGCCAGGCAGATGTCTCGCGGCAAGCCCTCCTGCAGCGCTCTGCAGAGGTGAGCCCTATTTGTCAGCTGGCAGTCAGGCTGTAACAGACAGGACTCAGGGAAGGAGTCCTTGAGTCCTTGTCCATCGACCATCGAATTTTCCATCATACTTTGTTGGGTGACATTGTGATGGAACCGCGCACCAATCCCAGTTTAGCGCAGGAATTGCAGCTGAGACACCTTGCAAGGCATAGCATTGAGGCACCGTTTGGTCGGAGACATGTAGAGGGTTGCCTAAATGTCAACTGGAGGTCCCTTACATTCGTCCAACGGTGCAGCATTAAACTGTTTGAATCCGGTGGGCATTTGTTGAAAATACAGGTTTTGAAATGTTCTGAATTTGGATGCTAAAATGCAAATGGTGACCATGATCCACCCGCTAATAGGTTGAAGGTTTTTGAGACTGCTGCGAATATGCATGTACAAACATGTGCATTGCAAATTGTGGCCAATTGTAGATGACCGACGGTGGTAGGTATGTGACCTTCCTTCCGCCACTAGAACTAGACTAGACCAGCGGCATCTTATATCTAAAAATTGGAACTCCTCCAGTCAGGGTTGATTCGTAGATACCTTGGGACTCCTTCTTTGGCCATGCCAGGACGATGATGATGACGACAGCCAAGCAGAAGAGGCGCTTGGTTTGGCATAGTGAGTGATTGAAATTGGACTTGCACAGATGGTGTCTCAAAGTTTGTGAGGAGAATGCACTTCCTTTTGTTGAGCCTGACTTATTTGATTGTTTGATAGCGGGTATCCCCCAGGTATCCGAAAAAAAAGATTATCTCGTGGTTCGTTTTTTGAAGCTACGCGCCAGCATGTCAGAACTGAGGAGGAAGCAACCGAACAGTCGGCAACCACAGATGGACCAACCGAGGGCAGCAGTCAGGAGGAAGATTTGCAGAGGGTTCGTGGTAGTTGGATGATGTTGGAATATGTTGGATGTATGTTGTCGGATAGTCTAGTTACAGGTCAAAGACCAGTGAATGGATGCAAGTCAGTTTCGAGCGGTTTCCATACAGCGTTATCTTTCATAACATGTCATGCCAGTTGCAGTCCACAACGCGATTCTCACGCTCCACTTCTGCAGGAAGCTGATGCTGATGGTGGCGGTGGTGAAGAAGGGAACATCGACCGTACCTGGGCTAGTGGGACGGCTGGATATGGCTAGATGTTTCACGCAATTTAGCTATGGGACTCTATGGGAATAAGGCAGGTGAAAGATGTGAAAGGTGAGAGAGGGCCAAGGACAAGTTTGGGAGAAGGCGTTGCTTCATACTGCTTGGTTGGGACTCCGGGCAATTTAGGACAGGTGAAGTTTTTGCAGGATGCTCAAGCTTGGCCGCTGCCCCACTGTAGAAACAAGATTCTTTCTTTGCTAACCTGTGATTCAAAATCCTATGCACCCCTGACCTGTCACCAGCAGAACACCGCAATATCAGCTTTCAGTCCAGAGGCGATGTCAAACACCAGGGTGACTGTGTGTGCTGGATTGCCTGGATTGCCTGGATTGCCATTGATTTGGACCAAAGACGACCTAGTGTGAATATGTGAACGAAATGAACGAAATGAACGAAATGAAGGACGTTGCCATAAGTTGATATGAGTTGCCTATCAGGGCCCAAGTTGCCACCGGTCCACTGGATCTCCAGGTGATCGAGACGTCTATGCCAAAACAGCCGCTGACCAAGCAGACATCAGTGGCGCCATCGATGCCTTCGGCTCGGCCCGGAGCTTGGTGGCCGATGGCCAGTGGTTGTGGGGCCGGATGCCGGAGGATGCCGGAGGGTCATTGCTTGAAATCTACGGAGCCATTGCAACATGTTTATCATGTTTATCATGTTTCAACTGTTCAACGATTTGCGAATCACTGGACGTGAAACGGCAGAAATGACAGACGTTCAACGGTACGCTCTGGAGAACACGAAGTAGACTCAGGCCACGAAGAAAGCAGAGCAGAAAGCAAAGCACGTTGATGACAAGTTGGCAAAATACAATGGCAGGCGATTGGGGTTGTTGAGTGAGAACCACACTGAAATCCAGTCAGTAGTTGGTCGCAACAATATAAATATATATAAATATTATAAATCCTCAGGGTGGTTTGATGAGAACATGCCAGCTGTATCCTGATCAAAACTCCTCGAGGCTCCTTTTTCTTGCTCCATCGCTCCCTGGCAGAGCCCATCACCCAAATCACCCAATGCTCATTGATGGCTCGCCTGGAGGATAGTTGAACTTGGAGAGCGCTTGGATACGCTCTCCCGTGCGGCACGTCGATGCTTGGACGATTCAGCGTGGACGCTGTTCTGGGGGTGTGAACTGAAGCCGCCATGCAACCATGGCACATCATACAAGGTTTGTGAACATGACTCATGGCCAGATACAGCTGTATCACCTATAATTAGTTGTGTATGGTATAGATACCATTCTTCAGCAGTGCTTGCACACCAACTCAACTGATTTCAGGATTTCCAATTTCAGGTAGGGTGGGATGATGTTTGGTCCAGACCTGGGGCTTTGTATCCAGCACGGGGCCCAGGCTACCACATGCAAACGATGCGGTGGTTCAAAGACTTGGAGCAAGACAAGTGCCAGAGCGAGGGTTTGCATGGGATGCATGGGTGACCCATGCTCGTGAGCCATCAAAATTCTCATTAATTACTGTAAGTAAATCTTGGAGCCTTCCGGGAAGTGGGAAGCTGAGGGACGTTGCTGCACCCCTTGTGAAGTGCAAGCTCCAGGGTCTTTCACCTTGTGTTTGAAAGATCGAGCTAGAAACTCAAGACCTCAGATGATCTTAGATGACGATTATTTTAAATGCTTGGGATCATTCTTGAGCCGACTGCCACATGCAACCACTTCAGGTGAGCTGAGTGACTACTTCGAACCTTGGTGGACCTTCCTTTGACCCCGGTCTTCAGAGCCATCCAGGTACTCGCCGATTGCGAACATGCCTCTGGATACGTTCAAGGTTTCCCACGACAAGGACACTTTCCAGACATCACATTCTTTGCCTACCATGGAAGCTGTCTTGTGATCAAACAGGGGTTCCACATGGTTCAATACCCCAGACATCCCCGGATCCCAAGCCATGAGCTGAAACCAAGGACGACTTCCCCCTGGAGTCTGTTGCTTCTTAGCCATTGATTGCCAATTGCCACCTGTGATGATGGAGGGCCAAAACAATGCGTGCGGGACTGTGCCTGACCGATGCCTTTTGGTCACAAGGCAAGGCATGACTCTACTAGGACCGAGGTGCAAGGGCTGAATATGACTGAGTGCCAACATGGACCCTGGCCAGCTAGCAGCTAGGGGCTAAAAGATGCTAAAAGATGCTAAAAGATGCTAAAAGATGCTAAAAGATGCTAAAAGATGCTAAAAGATGCTAAAAGATGCTAAAAGTCCAATTCAATAGTTCTGGGGTGGTTGTTCTCAGCCAGTAGCAAGCCAGATGTCCGTCACGACAACACGAAGCGCGTGATACCGACCCTTTTGACCGCAAACTGTCCAAGAATTGTGCGAGTCCGCAAACGTTGTTACACAACTTTAGGGCCACAGTGGGCAATCGCCCCAACCAGCACAGATTGACTAGAAGGAATCGCATGGCTCGCCAAAATATCGAAAGTTTCACCCTATGCAACTGCACCTGTCCCGAACCAGATCCTGCGCACTGTCAACCACAGCCGTTTGAGCATTAGGGTTACGCAGCCCCTGCGGCCCGTTGAGGTGAGGATGCTAAGGATCGTTTTGAGCAGTTGATGTTTGGATGGCCTGCTCCCCTGGATCAGGCAATGCTGTCTCCGACTGCCCGACCTGCGTTAACGCAATGTGTCACTGGACTGCAGCACGAACATCAAATTCAGAAAAAATGTCATGGGTTTTGAAGGAATGGGACTACCATGGACTACCGTATTCGTATCCACATATATCCACCATAATTTACCAGTTACCTTCCCAACTAAGCCGACTTGACCGGAACTTTCATGAATTGAGGCTCCAGTCCTGACCTCGCTGGCGCCTCGCCGTGCACTGGGCCGGCGCCGGGCTAGTGCGAGCCAAAACAGAGGCGCAACTGACGTTGATGGCCGTGCTAGATTGGCGAGAAAAGCAGCGGAAATTTCCTCCCCCAAAGCGCCAGGTGTGGCTGCTGGCGCTGGCGCAGGTCTGGCCGTAGCTTTCATCCCGTCTGGCTTCTCAGCAGGAGTTGAGTAGTCATCCCATGCCATAGGATTTCCATCACGGGCCCATTGGTTCCACGAGGCAGCTGACGGCCCGGCGGAAGGAGCTTCGGCAGCGCCGGGAGCGCTGCACCCTGCTGGCCAGGGGTGGGGAGGCGCTCCTGCCATTTGGGCGAACAGCTTTGCAATTCAACGTTGGCCCGCCTTGTTGGAACCTCTTTACATAAAAAACGCTCGTATCTGCTCATGAATCATTACATATCATTACTTATTCAATTTTGTTTGGTCGACTTTTGCGCAACATTTTCGTTTGAACATGTAGCTGGCACGGTGGACTTAACATGACTTAACCGACTCATCCAAACAGCGAGGCCTCACATCTTTCCAGTCCTTTTAGCTGCGATTGCCAGGCAGACTCAGTGCACAGTGGGTATCCTCCTAAGCTTGTTGAAAGATGTCGAAAGTGGATGTGCATCCATGGCATGTCCTCAGTGGGGTTCAGGGCAGGCTTCGAACTTCAATATGTTTACAGGATTTTACAGGGGTTTCTAAGACATGGGGGGATGAAAGGGGCGGAATTGGCGAGGAAGAGGCATTTCAAATGCCTTGATATGTCTCATGGAAGAAGGTTTGCACACCCAACACCAGCAAGGCAGGTGGCAATCACTTCAAATCCCGGAAGTGACTCAGTGTCAGGACCATTTGTACCGGGCCGAGGTTCAACTCTGCTGTGGGTGGCCGATTGCGCGTGAAGCAAATCTTAGAGGCGACGGGATGAGATGCAATGAGACGGGTGCATCGCGAACCATCTCGGACCATCTCGGCACTGGCGATGCGAACCTTAGGTTGAGCGGTTGAGCCCTGCTATGCGAAAGTCATCGAAAGTCATTTGATGATATTTGATGCCTCCTGGTGACATGCTCGATATCGTGCGATCATGCTCAATCACTTTCAGACAAACAAACGCAGGTGCCCTCCATAAGATATTGGCAAGCATATGTCAGTATGATATGTGTTTGCGTCCCAATAAAATCCGGCGAAGAGATGTTGAAGAGTGCCAGATACATGAAACATGGTACCTCGGCCAGAGTAAGCTTGATCTACTCGTCCATGCAACTGGTTCTGCAGTATGCATGCATCAGACAGGCTGCGGACGGAGGAAAGTCCATGATTGGGCAGAAGGTGACTGTGTGCGGCTGGGCTGGTGCCTCAACCTCTCGAGGGGCAAGGCCATCATTTATGAGTCAGCTAGAGCAGATGTAGAATCATTGTAGTTATTTATAGTGCTCATCATTATTAATGGTATACAATTCACCTTTCGCTATGTATCATTGGGCCATTCGGCATATGTTTCTGATGACCATTGATTATCATTAGTAGCAATTTCAATCAATTTCATGCAATTTCAGGATGATTTTGGAGTGCCTCTTTTTCAGAAACCTACTGTACATTAATATCATGTATTGTTATGTCTTGTTCATCGTTTATCATCCCACCCTACCAACTGAAGCGCGACTTGGAGACCTGTTCCCAGGTTCGCACAGTACGCGCGCAAAAGTCTCTAGCATTCCTGAAGATCAATGACGGATCCACTGTGCAGGAGATGCAGGGTGTACCGGGTGTACGAGTTGTCTCGGGGCTAGCACAAGCATGGGTTCAGCATCAGACACAATTGCTATGCTGTAGCAATGTGAAACACACTGAACTTTGCACATGAAGAACAAATCCTTCAAGGTCAAGTTGTTACAACGTCATCAAAGCTGGGAACGGTTCAGATTTGCTGCACAATGTTGAACTCAAACCACGCAGCACTTCACGCCAGCAGGGTGAAGAGCTATTGTGGCATGGGCAATTGCATAGGCTATCATTGCATAGGCGGTTGGCTGAACAGTGAGCAGTTTTCCATCGTTTTCCTTTGAACTTCATCATCTTGCTTCACCACGGCCCAGGAGCTGCAGGTGGTGGCAGGGAAGCCCAGGGCACCTATGTGGATGGTCATGTTAATCTCCTGAGCGTGGGGGGGGGGTTCATGTTCTTTTTTTGCCAAGGTTGTTTGTTAATCCACTGAGCTCTCATGTTCAAACTCTTCAATTAACCTTTCTTCTTGTCTTTTTTTTGCTGGCAATGTTTGTAAGATACATTTGTACTTGCACACATTATCACACATTTGTATGCTTGGTCAGATCATGGAGGGTGGGATGCTGAAATCCTTCACCCTTTCGCCCAGCCCTCAGCCGTTCGGCTTTTGCCAATTCGGCGGCCACTGGGGCACGGTCGCGTGAACGCGCGGTTGGCGCGGTCGGCCCCGTGTCAGCATGGCCTCCTTGCGAGGTGTTGGGTCACTCAGTGGGGCTATTTGGGAATATTTGGGATGCGTGTTTCAGTGTGTAGAAGTACAGTAATCAGATGCAATCAGATTCAATCAGGTGTCACCGCTGGGGTTGATAGGGACGACGAGAGTGACTGTAATTTCTCTCCACAGTTGAGGCTGGACGCATTGACGCATTGACAGCGTTCAAATTCTGAGGTACAGTGGATGCATCGGTGCTCCTCGATGGCCAGGCTAGGGATGGGTCGGGCACCTGGCAGACCTTGCACGTTCAAACCAAGACACTTGCAAACAATTGCAAACACCCATAACAGGCATATACGGGCATACTATGGCATACTGTAATATCTGTAATACTGTACCTTGGATACCTTGGATACCTTGGATTCGCACATTGTTCTCCATATTTCTCCATCTCTATGGGTCCTTGATGGTCTGTGGAGCCCGGCGATCCATTGTGCTGCTCGGAGGAGCTTCACCCCGGTGCTGCACACGGCATCCTCGATGGCTCGAGCCCAGGTGGTCACCCAACAATTGTTGTTTACTGACGCTTGCTGAGTTTACTGTACAATTATGTACAATTTATATATCATTATATAATATTATATAATGTATATTATATATACTATACACTGTCATCGTTTTGCAGTTTTCCTGTGTGTTCCAAAAAAATCCAGCCGCCTTTGATGGTTCTACCTCCCTTGTGGTTTTGGTTTTCTTGGATGCGAGCAGTTGCAACTCGAATTTCTGAGGGTAAAGATCACGCCTTTACGTTCATGAGTTTTGTCAGACTAAACTAGATAGATTCATCAGGGCATCATCAGGGCTGCTTGCGCCATTTTGTGCCAACATTCCTGTGATCATGTTTGAGAACGGTACTTCCATGAGGCACACAGCCACAGCATCCACCGGGTGAATCCTAGCAGATGGCTCTGTCGGCCCTTGAGTTCGGGGCCAGGTGTGGTTTTGTTGGACCGTTTGGCGTTCAAAAATTGGAAAGAGAATCTTCATTGAAGGGTGTCCAACAGCCAAGATTGTAGATCTGAACAGAGATGATTTGTGATCTTTGTCTCCTGGAGGAGCATGGTTTTAAGTCGGAACCCCTTTAACTCAATCTGGTGCTGGGCTCAAGCTTCGAAGGGGCTCTCGCTTTGTCACACGACAACCCCTGAAATATCGTGAAATGCTAGGAGATGAAGGAGCGTCGGAATCCGGCTTTTAGCTCTCCAAACGATGGGCCTTTACATTACTCTAGGTTTATAGGTTTATCTCTAGGTGGGGTTTGGCCAGCAATGGTATCCGCCCCCCCATCTATATAGCATTATTCAGTGTGTGCTACTCTTCCACACAGAAGTGAAGCAGCTACCACTTGAATTCTGAGGCTTTAGGCATAATGTAAAAGATTAAACAGCCGACGCTTGAAGCAGTTCATCGGATTCATCGTGCCAATTTGATGCCTTTGATGCCCCAAAATCCCAAACTCCAAAGTTGCCGTAAACACTCGGAATTTGCAAAGCCACCCCTGGCGACATCTGCCACGTGCCATGCTGCGTGTCCTGCGACGCGATGGTGGGGGACTCCGCCGTGCTGCTTTGCGGCAGCTTCTGCCACAGCAAGGCGGCCATGGATTTGGATTCCCAGAACTGGTTGCAGGTGTTGCAGGTGTTGCAGAGCAGATAGAGCAGTTTTCCGATATTTTTCACCTGGGTTCCATATGTTTCCATGTCATTTCTACCCCATCCCATCCATTGCCTCTGGTTTCGTGATTCGATTTTTTCAAATTGTCAAGCGTTGCAGTCACACCAACCAACCCTAGCCTGCCAGAGCGATGGACGCAATTGATGCAACTGGGGTCTGCCGGTGGTGTCTTGGTGATCTCTGCCTCGTGGTACAAGGCTTGACATCAGAGACAGAACAGGCACTTCACCTTCACTATTGGACTTTCCAAAATCCAGGCGTTCCATGGCGTTCCTCTACAAAAAAACATTCTTATTCCTGAGTCGGGACCATTCTCTATCCCATTATTGGGATCCTGAATCAGAAACATATAAAACTTGAGCACACATTCCTGAGGCGAAAAGAGTGCATGTATTGCTTGACAGCACTGGGCACATGAGACAACCTTGAAAATGCATCAGCCTGTTCGCTTTGGGACTTGTCCATTTGCACAAAACTGTGATTGTGCCAGGGCGGAGTTTTCTGCGAAACTGCTGCGGGCTCTGTATCCTATGGCTTGAGGGCGGATGGATCACATGGGCCATTGAGCACAGATGAAACCGCAACTAGCTGAAAAGGATTTCTGTGAATAGGTACTGAGTATTGTAGGTCTTGGACGGCCAGCACACAGGCCAGCCATGGCCAGCCGGCACTTGTGAGTTTTTCCCTCTGTTTTCACTGTTTTCCTCTCTCTCTCTCAAGTCGCATATGGACCAATCGTTGACATTCAATGGATTCCATTCTGCTTCCAGGGTTTTCCCAGCCATCAAGAAAGTGGGGAGGTGTGCCATAGCTGAAATGAGATGAAACAGCAGACGGCAAGGTCAATTTAATCTTTTGGTTTTCCTTTCTGCACTTTAGTCATTAGTCACTATGACATACTATGACCATTTTTATTTTTGCGCCTTGCGTCAGTCGGCACAGAGGCAGAACAAGCAAACAGAATGGAGAGGTTGGCTGCAGATGCCACTCAATTGCAGTCTTAATCGGCGCTTGGCAGTGTGTTGTTGCTTTGTTCGCCTGATTTGTGGATGCGATGTTGACTTTATCTTGAGCAGTTTGTGCAAGCTTGGGACAGCAGCCATGGTTTATATAGTTATAGTTGTAACTTCTAGGACCAGTCTGCAATTGCTGAGTGGGGTCAGCTCCTCCTAGTTTTGTTCTAGATGTGAGCGAGGCTTCACTTGATAAATGATGCTGACCTAACGTTCAAAACTCGGTTTGCCAAAAGGGAACCTGTTGACTTGTTGTGTTTGAACAATCGCTGGATATGGGCAATTCAGGCCAGTGCTGGGAAGATCCTTGGCTTGTCAGTGGTTCTGTTTTGGGGCTAGGTCCAATACTTTCATTAGTTCATGTGCATCGTGTGTTGGCGGACGATAGGGATGCAAGTAGGGTCATGGCGATGGAGTTTCTTCCGGAATCAACGGCACCGATTAAGCGATTGCCGTCATTGTTCATGTGCTTGGCGTAATCCATGCGGGTCATGCCTGAGTATCCTCTCTGAGGTTGCCAGAAATCTCCCTGGATGAGTTCCAGCAGCACGTGACCGAGAGCTCTTTATGGGTGGCCTATGGTGGCATCGTTTACGACGTGACCAGCTTTGCGGCGGAGCATCCAGGCAGGGTTGACGGCATCGCCGCTTGATGTACCAAGAAGAAAAAAAAGCGAGGGACAGAAAGCTTCCCATTCTTTCGGTTTAGTTTTCCGTGTTTTTTTTGCTGGACTGTGCTTGTGGGTTTTTGAGTCGTAGAATATGAGTCTGCCGATTATTTAACAATGGCTGGCAGAAGGCAAGCCCTGGCTTGGTGGATGCACAAATTTTAGACTCCGATTCTTGAGATGAGGTGTTCCCGCAAAATACAGTAGTTTCTGAGTGCGAGGGACGGCCTATATTTCCGCCAGCCAGGGTGCCACTGCATTTCCTGGGGTGATGTGTGATAACCAGGAGAGTTGAAACAGACCTGGAAAGTTTGGGCCCTGCTGTTTGGGATATCTTTGGCTTCAATGAACTCCAAGCTTCCCCGCCGGAAAGGTAGACCGAAACAAGTGTGTCTGCATGTCTTCAACCCCCACATTTGCAGTGTTGTTGTGCAAGAGTGGTTGGTTGATTAGACCTGTTTCCGGCTGCCTCCCAGCTGCCGATTCCACCTCCTCAGTCTTGCACCTAGGCGGTGCGGATGCTTTGTATGGCGCAGGAGGGCAGGATCTGGAAATCATGTGGAAGCACTACCCGGTCCACTACAACAAGCCAGAGGTTGGGGTGAAAACTGATGCAATCAATGCAGCAAGTCCCACAAGCACTGGGTCACACTTTTTTTTGAGTAACTGAGTAACCGACAAAATTGTTGTAATACCGATTTGGTCTTGCTTCGCTTTCGCCTTGCTGAAGGGTGTGCAAAACCTTCATTACCGATAGGGGCTATACCGATACCACTGTTTTGCATGAGTTGCCTTAAAGTCTGAGAACGCAGAAATCCTCACTACTGATAGGGGACGGCCCTAATTTGTGCATGGCATGAAAATGGACAAGTCATTTTGTCCGCTATTCATATGCCGTCCACAAAGCCGCACTGGCAGGTCATGGACGCTCTGGCGCCCTACGCCATTGGCATTTTGATGCTCAGCTTGAACAGCCCACAGATGCCCACAGTCTCTTCAAGTCAAATCGATACTGGTTCCGGGGAAGCATAGACAGGCATTCAGGGCCATTCTGTGCTTGGGTGCCGGTATTTTGGAAGAACCTCTGGGCAACAATTTTTGGGTCTGTCTCAATAGTCGAAGTCAACCACGCATCGGAACTCAGCACAATGATTCTGTAGATTCTTTTCAGTCGTGTCGACGCTTTTGATAGTTGGTTTATATATATATATAATATATATGCATAGAATACACATATACATATATACTTATATATAATAATATAGTTAGAACATGTTAGAACCTGCATTCTGCAACTGGTGTATAATGGAAAATCGTATCTGTACTCAGTGAAGAGATTGCCCCTTCATCTGCATCCTAGGAGTGAAAAGAGTATGGAAGCTTTGCGTGACCCCCGGCGCGCACGAAAACACCTAGCAGTCACGCTGCCGTTGAATGGATCTGGCAGCTGCAATGATGCCATGCAGAGGTGCGGGTGGCCAC
>Ga0126342_10007951_pt1 | contig 18960 bp, 19 predicted proteins | sample Cyp1metagenome_FD_92528 | JGI IMG/M metagenome (GOLD analysis project Ga0126342, IMG submission 92528) | Coral microbial communities from Lord Howe Island, Old Settlement Bay, Australia - Cyphastrea 1 metagenome | ecosystem: Host-associated > Invertebrates > Cnidaria > Coral ... | reverse complement strand
ATCTGGATGATCTGGATGATCTGGATGATCTGGATGATCTGGATGATCTGGATGATCTGGATGATCTGGATGATCTGGATGATCTGGATGATCTGGATGATCTGGATGATCTGGATGATCTTGATGATCTTGATGATCTTGATGATTTTGATGATCTTGATGATCTGGATGATCTTGATGATCTTGATGATCTTGATGATCTTGATGATCTTGATGATCTTGATGATCTTGATGATCTTGATGATCTTGATGATATTGATGATGATGATGATGATGATGATGATCATATCATGATCTGGATGATCTGGATGATCTGGATGATCTGGATGATCTGGATGATCTGGATGATCTGGATGATCTGGATGATCTTGATGATCTTGATGATCTTGATGATCTTGATGATCTTGGTGATCTTGATGATCTGGATGATCTTGATGATCTTGATGATCTTGATGATCTTGATGATCTTGATGATCTTGATGATCTTGATGATCTTGATGATCTTGATGATCTTGATGATGATGATGATGATGATGATGATGATGATGATGATGATGATCATATCATGATCTTGATGATCTGGATGATCTTGATGATCTTGATGAATGAAGGGCATCCCGTGAACAGGCGAGTCAGGCCATCCCGTGCACCAGCGAGCCAAAATCCCGTGCACACACGAGGCGGTTGCCCACGATTCAGTATTACATTGTCTATCTCCCCTCTGTTTCCGCCTCTTTTTAGATTTCTTCATCAAACCCTGAAGTTGTGGGCGGGGAGGAGAAAAAATGACAAGTCATGATAAGTCGACCTTACATTTTGTGACCGCCCTGTAGCTCTACGTTTGGATCATACCAACGGTTGCGAAAGTTCTATGTTGGAATTCAGGAAACGTAAACAGCGTTTTGTCCCTTCCCAACCCGGCAGGGACGTTTGGGGGCTAAAGCCACCGTCTGTTCCAAGTATTTCCGATTCATCCGGTCAATGGCTGTGAAGCGGTTTCACTCCAAAATGTTGGCGCCTTAGTGACCTTGTTGTTGTTGGCGAAACGGCGAAACCCTCCCAAATTTGAAGACACTGCACCGGAATCCAACCCTCGAAATCCGGTTTCAAGCGTGCCCCAAAGGCCCAAAGGATAAGCTAGTGGCCAGGGAGAATGAATCAACAATTCAGACAATTCTTGCACATTGGGCAACAAGACTGGCACAAAAAATGCAGCTACTTGAAAATGGTTTTTGTCCACAGTTGTAACTAACGCACAATTACTCAATTGCATCTCAATTGCGAAACTTGCTGCATCCTGTCTGTTTCATGGAGATTCCTACTGGTTTTGGCGCGTGTGTTTCACCTCTAAATTCAAGCAAACCTGGAGACATTGCGCGTACTGTAACAGTTGTAACAGTTCTGTAAGTGTCATTTTGTAGTGGGACAAGCAAGACGCCAAATGATGCCAAATGTACCTGCAAAATTGTACCAGGTGGGTTCATGCATGCTTTGCGGCGCTAAGGGGCGGATGGAAGCACGATTGGTTCCAGTTCGCGAGGGTCGGGTTCGACATTGTTGTTTTGATGCCCTTACTGCTATTTCCCTGCAATTTCAGTTATTCCTTTTGCGCTTAGCCGGACGGTGCACCATGCATTCTGGTTGCATTACCAGTTGCCTTGCAAGTACAGTACAGCAATTCCTGCCGAGAAATGTGGAAAGGACAAGTGCGAGGCTCGTCCCATTTTCACAAACAACCGCACTTCGATCATCCGATGATCGCATCAAGTTTTGGTCACCTGCAAAAATCCTGCACGACCTACAGACACCTTTCTTCGGGAACCTCCCTTCACCAAAGACTTAGAAACATTTAAACATGCTGACAATCAGTCATGACCATTTGGTTCCAAGTTTCAAGTTTCCTCGGACTTTAGATTGCACGACTTCTAGTATGCCCAATGGCATACAGGCATAAGAGGTTTGTCTATATGACAACAACAGTAAAACAAGAACACATCAAGATTTAAATTCAGCAATCATATCTCGACTGCATCCAAGACCCAGGCAAGAGACCCTGCAGCACGAATCAGCATCTTTTAGCTCTGACTGCTAGCACAAATCAGCTGGACACCCACTGGGGTGTACTCCGACGGGCTAGCCAAGCGAATTCGTTGCTGTCAACCTCTTGCCATCTGACGCATGCTGGTGGCGATGGTGCCAATGAAGCAGGGAAAAAGTGATGCGAGCAGCTCGCATACCTCTGAATTCTGTGTTTCTTCAAATTCTGATCTTTGATGGCACCGCCACAACTGCCACACAGCATGCACCACCTTGCAACAAAATGAACTGGAAACAGTCTGGGTTACCATTGCTTTGTTATGCTTTGTTGGAGCGCCTCTTCAATAAACTCCCAACATAAATTGCAAAAAATGTCCCTGGTGATGGCATTAGCATGTCCAAATTCGTTGGCTTGCCGCTGCAGACCCGCTTACACCACCGTCACCTGCCTGGGCGACCTGTGTGAGCCTTTCCTCAACTTCTGCCGTGGAGGCATGACGAAGCCGACTCGTTTCCGAGGCAAGTCGTAGACGGAAACGTACTTCCGCAGCACTGGTTGACACAAGACCCACATCTCTGGCTTATGAGTCAACTCCATGGAAGACAAGTGAATGTCACAGTCAGATCCATCGGATTCCGCGTAGTCGGATGGATCCAAGACCAAGGTCAGGATCCTGATTCAAGCGGTGCATAGCGGTGCGGGATTTGTGTGATATTCAGAGTGACTGAGAACTGTACCTGTTTTATCCTATTTTTTTTAGAAGTCTCCCAAATGATGGGTTCTGCTGATCTACAATGATCTACCTATTATTTTGAGAAGCAACGCCTTCCGAACAATTTCTGCATGCTGCTAGCCCTTCAGTCCTTTCCACACCGCGTAGCCGGATCTCGATCTTGGGCAAGGCCGAGAGTTTACACTCCTGGCAAAAACAGATCTTCTGGTAGGTCTGGTAGGTTGCAAGATGAAGCTGATTTGCTCACGAGTTCAAAGGAAATGGACCAAGCCTCTCTGTTGGAATAATTTAGAAACAAAACGGACAAATAAGAATCAAAGTTTGAGAACTTGGCAAAAGAAAATGATATATAAATTATTATATAATCATATATTATAATTTCTGTCCCTGGGGATGCACTCCCTTTCTGAAATTTGTGAACGGTCAAAACCGACCTCTCCAGCAATGATGTGACGACATCACATTCCAATCTCCCCCAATTAGTTCCAATGAAGCTCTGACTATACTCAACACTCACGCAGGCAAAGCATGGGAGTTTTGTTGTCCATTGCCATTTACTGAAAGGTCTCTAAAGTCACTGTCGTCCCAAGCCGATGTCTCCTTTTGATGCGTGTCCAAGATGTCCAACAACGGGTCCACAACATCCTGGAGTCAACCCCTGGGAAACTGGAAGTATTAACGCGTTTGATGCTTGGTTGAACCAGCCCATATAAACCATCATCCAACATCATCCGACGCAAATATGTTTTATCGCTTCCAAAAACCATCCACCAATTTATAGTTTTCTCATGTTTTCTTCCAAAAATATGGTACAGTATGGTACAGTAATGTACAGTCGCCCTTCTTAGAATATCTCATCTTCCATTGAAAATTCCCGATGGAAAATTGCCATGATGGCCATGGTGGATTCCGATGGATTCCGGTGCATCCTGTGGTCCCATGAGATCACCGGAGCCAGTGTCCTTGGTCCACCAACAAACGAGGACTGGTGACATCTCTCAGTGACTCAGAAAATTCACCTTCCTACTGTTTATAGTGGATTTACCCATTAAAAATGGTGATGTTCCATAGTTATGTTAGTCTACCAGTCTGTTTGATGATGTTGATGATTGTTGATGGAACCAGTTGATGATGTTGAGGGAAACATCATCAACTTCCTACCTGACACCAGATGGCGCTCGTGTGATCTTGTGTGTATCATGTCAGCACCGCTGTCCCCACGTGTAATGCAAATGTTGGATTCCGGTATGTCTGACAGTCTTTGAATCCTTGAATCCTTACGCAAGCAAGTCTTGCAACACTGATTCCGGCATTAGCTTTCTAGGACCTGAACCCAACACACAAGGACAACAAAAGGAAGCAACAAGCAATCTGAATCGTGCTCATCATGCTCTACATGGAGAAGATGGGATATGATATGTGTGTGACTGTCCTGTTGCCTTTGGGGTGACTGTTTGGACTACTTGAGAGCCAGCATGCAATTTTGTCATGCTCTCCCCCCACATGTGGCATTGGAAAATCCCACTCAGAGGCCCTGCTACAGCAGCACTGCAAGCGTTCGGTGAACCATCACCTAAAGTCGGCAGATGGCCAGGGTGGAGGTCGATAGATCGACTTGGCGACTCCTTCAACATCTTCAACATCTTCAACTGGCTGAGCTACCGACACGTCTGAACCAGGTGCCCTCCCACTGACCTAACGAGGTTTTGAGACACCACTGGATGTAGATCGGCTTCAACTGGGAATCCCATCTCGGCCTGTGACCTTGTCCCTGCCATGCTGCTACCATGCAGGGAATCAGCCCAGGTTTTGGCACATTACCAATGTGTCAATGACACTCAATACACGCATTGCTCCGGAGTTGTCTCTCTATAACATCATGATTACATCATGAATATCATTAAGCTGCACTCTTTTCTGATGGAAGCTGGTGGGGAATTGGCAGATGTCTCTTGCATTCTGCGTTTGTACATTTCAACGACTCAACAATCAGCTGGTATGGTTATGGCACATTATGGCATGCTAGGGTTGTCTGATGTTTGTCTGGCGAGTCGTGGTGACTCCACATGCTGCCAATTGTCGGGTGCTGACCTGTTCTCCGAACAAGGCGTTGAAACTTGTTGAGATACCCGGAGATGGGCAGGATCGGTAGGACTGTGACCCTCTACAGGAAGTTGACATGTAGAAATTATGACCAAATTATGACCTCCTTTCGTTGGTGAATTTCTTAGGGAAAAACATGGAAAAACGATGTATGCTGATTACAAGCGCAATCTCCGTGTTAGAGCGGCAATGGAACGTATTTGCCTCTTGCCGAGCGAATTCACATCTGGCTTCGTGGCCAAGACCTAAAGCATCATCATGGAAAAGGGACGGAAAGATGCCAAATTCTTGGTGGCTTTGCCAGACGCACTCCATAGACTCCAGTGCGCTTATTGCACTTGGAAATTATGGTACAAAATCAGACCCAGGTGGTCAAACTGTAGAAGAGTCTAGAGCATGCTGGGTATCATACCAAGATGATCAAGTTGATCAAGCAAATCTCCCAAAGCCACAGCTATGGCCAAGCACTTGGCTCTAAGGGCTCGAGCGGCCCCATTACGTGCAATACATTAGGCCTCTTGTGCTGCCAAAACTTTGCCCAAAACCAGGCTGGCAACACCAAAAAGCTCAGCCAGGCAGTTGTCATTAGCATTTCCGGAAGTAGCCGGCAAGTGACGTCAGGATTCTATGGAACATCTCTTCAATTGCTGAAGCTGTTCGCAAACCAAGAGCAACTCCAAGGTATTTGGAGGAGGAAGGCGGTTCCAAATTTTCATTTAATGATATTTAATGAATACTGACCTGTGGGTCTTGTGAATTTTTGTTGGACCTCCTAAATCTGCCATTTCATATCCTTCCATGGTCCACGAATCGCCGCTTTGAGACCAAGCAGCTCAGCAACCTTTACCCCTCGGCGTCACTCGTCCCCTGGTGCTTTCGCAAAAGTTCCACCAACTCAGAAGCACCTTACGAGGGAGATGGGATTGGTATACCTATAGGATCCATGGTGCTGGTATATATGCTAACATTGGGGGTATATTGATGGTAAATGTTACCATATATAACATACATGGATCCTATGGGATAGAAGTCAATGGAAACTCAATGAACACCTTGGTTGAGTCATGTTGAGTCACTGGCAATAGTTGATGCTTACGCAAAATGACAAATACATTTATTTCGCAAATCGAATTTCATGTTGCCTTTCAAACTGCACGTCCATCTGGTTCCATCTGGTTCCATCTGGTCAAATGTAAGCCACACGATTACACCATTCGTTAGTCGCTGTCGCGATGGTGTCTCCTGAGTTTCCCAACCAAAGCCCAGTTGAGAGGAGAAATCCTGGCAGTGGCTCCCACTGAAACACCAGCTGGTTGGGGGCGTCTCCAGCAACTGAAGGTGAATTTGAAAGTATGTTGTGTATATATATATATATGTGTATGGATGTATATGGGACAAGGGATGACAAGGGTTTTTTTTGGTTTCAACTTAAATTGGACTGGCACGAAAATCAAATAATAACGGTTAAATCATGATAACAATCACTTGATCATGTACAATCACCACCACCACCATCATCCAGCCTCGTCCAGAGCATCGCAGACCAAGACGTCCTTTGAGGTTTCGGCATCCAACACCTGCACCAGGGGCCCCATGGGGCGGAAATCATACGTAGGTGACCTAGGTGTGTTTGATAATGAATGAAAATGGAACCTACCGTATGCTATCATATACCACATTGTAATTATATGTATATTATAATATATAATATTATATATATATTATATATATAATATTATATATATAATATTATATATAATATTATATTATACACCCATGTTTGGCAATATAGGCGATAATGATGCTCATGAAATTTGGGAGTACCCTGTTCCCAAACGACTCCACATGGCAGTGGACAGGTTTACTATTTATAGATGACGTTCCTATTGAAAGTTCGGAGAAGGAATTGAAATCCCTTACCTTTCATGGGTAATCATTTACAATCATTTACAGATGGAAATTCGTCCATGGACATTTTTGAATACGATTATCCCCTTCTAAAATCATCTAAAATCTGAATCAGTTGCGATCCGAATCATGTCTAAAATCAGCGGAGGCCGGAGGCCACTGTTTACTGCGCCTTGTGAACCAAGGGCCAAACCATGCGGCTGAAGACAGCCGGCGCGTTCAGAACAACAGCCTTGTAAGCAAACATGTGCATTGAGAACTCGGTGCGTTGAGCACATGACAAAGACTCCAATCTCACTCGTGCGCATGCTGAAACAAACAGAATGTGTAGCGTGGCTGCAAATTCTGAGCATAAGTTGCTGCATAACTTGCTGCATAACTTGCTGCATAACGTGTATCGAATGTATCGCAACAGGTGGAATTGGGGTCGCCTACATGTGCTGATATTTGTCCCAACAAACGTGGTACCTTCCGAAGATTGCTGGGGTAGTGCTTTTCCGCCAACCCGAGAACCTGCACGCTTGACAGGCCACATCCACAACCGCATGGTGCCCTAAGATCCACTGGTTTCATCAGCATGTTCCCCATTGAAATCATACCAAAGGACCAATTTGGGTTGGTCCAAAAATAGGAAAAAAAACACATCAGAAATCCCCAGAAGTGGTCACTTTAATGGAAAAACAGATGTGAAAAATGATGATAAACCATGGATAAACCATGGATAAACCATGGATAAACCATGGATAAACCATGGATAAACCATGGATAAACCATGGATAAACCATGGGGAAAGTTGGGAACAACAGGGGACTCCTGCCTTGATCAGGCTGTGGAGCCCAGAGAGGCAGGACCTGGGTCCAGCCCAATGGGCTGGATGCTTCGATGGGTTTCGGCTGTCGTTTTTGTTTACCGTTTACATCAAATTCGGAGGCTCCCCAGTTTCTCAGAAATTACCCTCTGGTAAACTAACATAACTATGGAAAATCACCATTTTCAATGGGAAAATCCACTATAAATGGTGATTTTCAATAGCTATGTTAAATTACCAGAGGGTAAATTAAATAGTGACTCTGATAGTAAATGATGTAAATGTATCTACGAGATGTTCAGAGTCAACCAGCCAAGAAACGTCAACTGCGACAAGTGAAGCTCTTTGAGATCATAGATCACCACAGTCCCAGGCATGTCATGGGGATCAATGCTACCTGGGCACACCATCGCAGCATGCGATTGATGTTCTGCTTATTCTGCTTCTATGCGGGGCTTGAACAGTGGACATGGTGGTCTCATGTGGAATCCGAGCATATCCGATGGTCGGACTTGATGCCACCCAGATGGAGCCAAGAGATTCTCCACCAGCACCCCTGACAGCCAGTGACCCCAGCCTGATGCTTTCCCAAGACCTTGTCGTTGCTGCTGATTGCTGCGTTCCATCCAAACCATCCAGAAGAGTCGGAGCTCTTCCTGCCATGCAAAAGACCCAGCCCAACCTGCGCAACCTGGCCCAGCCTCCTTGCCCCTTTTGACCCTTTTGGTATGACTGAGATTGAAGATTTGGAAATATCATGACGTCTCTAAAAGCCACATGGCGGGGAAACTTGGGGAGGTTCATTTCAGTAGGTTCCTCTTACCATTTGGTGGAAAATCTAGTCCTGACATTCAAAGTTAAAGGAAAGGAAGTGGAACTCGAAAGCAGCAGACCACCAGGCCCTTTGCTACATCTGGTGGCCACGGTTAAATCGAATTAAATCCCATAAAATCACCATTTAAGCCGTGTTTTTTTGGAAGTGTGCAAAACAGAACTTCGCGGAGAGGCTACGCAAGCCTACGCGGACTGCACAAGTAGGCTATGCGGAGCATGGTTCCAAGAGTTCCATTGAGGTATACCTACGCGGAGGCTACGCCGTGACCCGAAGGCTACGCGAAGGCTATGCCGACCACACTTTTGCATACGCGGAAGCGCAGGTGTCCCAAAAAGCGCAGCTCATTTTTGCTAGTTACCATCCGGTTATTTAACATAGCCATGAAAAATCACAATTTTTAATGCGTAAACCATCTATAAATGAGCCATTTTCCAGATGTTTCTGCTGGTCCCTGGTCCAATGGCTTTCAACCTGCCTCCTGGACACCCAGTTGAAGAAAGCGCACAGCCTCCGTGCATGGTCGATGACGGTCGATGCGAAAAGCAAGAAAGCGGGAAGCCTGTAGAAATATGGGTATAGTAATATTTATATTATATACATAGTATATAAATTGTAGTATATAAATTGTAGTACATAAATTATAGTATCAAAATTATATTATACAAATTATAGTATAGAAATCATAGTATATAAATTATAGTATATAAATTATAGTATATAAATTGTAGTACATAAATTATAGTATCAAAATTATATTATACAAATTATAGTATATAAATCATAGTATATAAATTATAGTATACAAATTATAGTATATAAATTGTAGTATATAAATTGTAGTAAATAAATTGTAGTATAAATTATAGTGTATAAATTATAGTATATAAATCATAGTATCAAAATTATATTCTACAAATTATAGTATATAAATTATAGTATATAAATTATAGTATATTAATTGTAGTATCTAAATTGTAGTGTATAAATTATAGTATATAAATGATAGTATATAAATTATAGTATTAAAAATATATTATACAAATGATAGTATATATATATTATAGTATATAAATTATAATATATAAATTATAATATATAAATTGTAGTATATAAAGTATAGTGTATAGTATATAGATGATAGTATATAAATTATAGTATCAAAATTATATTATACAAATCATTGTATATAAATTATAGCATATAAATTATTGTATATAAATTATATAGTATACAAAATAATAGTATGTAAATTATAGTATATAAATGATAGTGTGTAATTTATAGTGTATATATATATATATTATAGTATATAAATTATAGTATATAAATCACAGTATGTAAATTATAGTATATAAATTATAGTTTATAAATATAGTATAGTATATAAATATAGACATAGATGTTGATATATGATATGTATACATATATATATAGATAGATACGTATATAACTATATATACATTGTATTTACACTTAAAGACACTTTCATTGCCAACCAACACTGGGATGGTATCTCAAGATATCTCTTCCACTGTCCCGTTTTTCTTGGTTACATCCCCACTGGTCACGAGTTCTATAGTTTGTGCGGTAGCCTGATTTGGGGCACATTAAATGCCATCAGCACACCCAGCGATTCCCGCCTTTCCAACATCGAAGAAGGAAACCGGACTGCCGTCGCTGGTAGTGCCAATCCAAACCTGCGTACTGTGCATGTTTGGCCGACAAATGATAAATCCGATTAAATCCGTCAAATTTTGACAACACAAACTATCTGATTGGTGTTTTCAACCCTGTTCAATTGGGATTGCCTTTTTCAGCATCATGATCATCATCAGCAGCAGCATCATCACCAGCATCCCAGGTACAAGTAGGATGGAAAATAGATGTATATGTATGTCATGTCATTCACGTACTTCATGGCATGTGTATAAATGTGAAACCACCTATCAGCTGCACCTCCGGCCACGCATCCTTCAGCTTCTCAAAAACCTAAACCCCAGTGCGAGCAGCAGATCCAAGGAGGGAACGTCCAAGGAAAATGGGTTTAGCCAACAAAAATGGTGGTAGAATGAGGATAGCATGGGAACAATATGATATAATGGCATAAATGGTGATTCTTGCACAACTAGGAAACGGATGGAAACGGATCCAAGATGATGAATTTTCAGTAGGTTTCGTAGCATCCATGAGTTTTCCACAACGTCTCTGGGGGCTGAGAGTCCCACCTCTTTTGGCTTCTCCGTGCACAGGAACTGGTCAACACCTGCGGGGGGGGCTGATGCCTCGCAATTAAAGTTTGCCATGAGACGAGGATGGATCAAACAAAATCTGGACCTACAGCTTCGTCATTCAAGAACTGCCTTTGAACGATGCCTCTACTGAGGCCAGGAAGTCCACACATCATCCACAACAACATCTAAAAGATCCATCCAAAACGATTCAAACATTCAAACATCATTCAAAATCTATAATCCAATATCATCCAGAATCCATCCCAAAACCATCCAAGTTCAGTATCCCAAAACCCTCCTCTCGGTCCCCTGGGTCCCCTTCGAGCACCTAAGCGTTGACGAAAGCGCACCGTGGCGCGGAGCTTGGCTTCGGCTGCTTTCGTGTCGTTGTTGCAGGACCTGACACTGGGTATCACTGGGCCCAGTTTGATGCAACAACCGGGCCATACCGGGCCTCAGGAATCTCCAGTAGCATGTAGGATATCCACCTGACTGGCAGAATTTTCGATAGGCCCAGAAATATGTTGCTTGTGAGGATGAAGAAATATGTTGCGCTAGATGTTGCGCTACCCAAGGTCTGCTGCAAATGCTCGGCAAGTGGGATCAAAACCGGTGGGCACTGGGGATTGGGAGCATTCCCTCTACTTCCTTGTCTGTTTTGTCAATCAAATTGAAGTACAATGACTGCTGTTGGTGCTTTCAAACAAAGAGCGTAGTTCCCTCGTCACTGCAGATAGGTACCTGGGGTGTGGCATGCTTTGACTCTCTGATTGCTCTACAGGTGATGTATCTTAGGTGAAGAAGCTGCGCTCTTAGCCACCGCACGCATTGTTCCTCAAAACCAGCCAGAGTTGGGGCTCCGCACCCAGCTTCTCGATACTGCCTGCTCAGGAAGTCATTGTGATGCTGCATGTGATGCATGATGATCCACATGTTGATGCTGGCTCTTGACAGGTAGCTTGGTATTTGCTACATCAATATCATCAATGGAAAAGCCAATGGATGTACATCATAAATATCATCAATATATCCATGAATATCATCAATCTTCATCAATATCATCAATATTCATCAATATCAATCAACCAATGGATATTTTGTTCCATTGATGTACCAAAAAATATGGTATTTGCTGGGTTTGGCTATCATCAATGGAAAAAATGCCCCAGCCAAACCCAGCAAACTCTCCTCTCGCCTGATCCCGCCGGGTCCATCACAACATCTGGAGGCAGGGGAAGCTGTTGGGGGCAACAACGCCCCTTATCCACCCGGGATACCCATGACTAACCTACCATTGCACCGGAAAATCCTCAGTTTGTAGATCCTATTCCGAAGCGAAAGATTTCCGGCCGCCACCCCCCGAATTGTGATTTTGAGACTTCACAGACTTCACAGACTCAGGGCGCAGGTGTAAACGTTCCATAACTTTCCTGGGAACTTCGCAGGGAGGTGTTACAAACTTCTTGGGGAAATACCCACAAATTCATTCGGAGAACTTCCGGTGGAATTGGTCTCTAACTTCTCACAAAAAGCTGTTTTGGGGGTTAACTTGGGGAACCCCGGTTACGTGTCTTGCAATTTTTTCTTCAGCTGAACCTTCAAGCCGCCGGTGAAGCTCTTGCACACGTTCATCCACATCTCGCGGCACCTCGGCCGCAAAGCGCGAGAAGGGGATGGTGGAGATGGGAGAACAGAAAGCCATCACCAACAGTAGTCATAGTTGATCTATTCCAATGGGTTGTTGGTTTGGAATCTGAACATTCTGACCCGGACACACAAATCAAAGGATTCAACATATTGAATCTCAAGAAGTTCCAGAGGTGGCTAAAAGCACATTGAGTGGGTTTGAAGGAAGAGCTTTGGCAGAAAAACATCCACGTCTCATTTCAGGCGGCTCAGCCCAACAATTAACCCCCACCTTCAAAGACAAAAAAACTGGGAAACGATGCAAAAAGTCTCCATCAACCAACAAGTCTTTCTGATGACACAGTCGACACAGTAGGTACCAAATTTCCTGAGGAAAGGACGACTCGAAAGGTGGACATCTGTGACATCTCCTTCTCCGCATCAACCTGAACGTCAAACATCAAGGTGTGGAACATCTGGAGAAATGGGCACAAAGATGAAGCCATACATCATATCGATCATATTGGCAATAGAGTATCAAAGCCAAGGCACAATTGAGAATATTGAGAGTTGTGCTATCTGAAATCTTATTTACAGTACGGTAATTGTATATCTGGTTGGTGGTTTTAACCATCTTGAAAAATATTAGTCAATGGGAAGGATTATCCCATATATTATGGAAAATAAAAAATGTTCCAAACCACCAACCAGATATACTGACTGAAAAAAAGAAGTCTCGTTCATTGCTGGCAGCCCATGGGTACCATGCCATTGGTTCCTGAGGACATCAGCATTGTGAAGCGACGGATGTTGCGATGTTCCGTCCTATTCAACCTATTCTTGCAGCCATTTCAAAAGTTTGGGATGCTGGATCCCAAAACAACAGGAGATCACTGAGATCACCAAACACAGTATTTGTTTACTACAAAGACTTTGCTGACCCCTTTGGAATATCCCAAAAAAAAACAAGCGCGCACCTCGACATCAGTGGAATCCGAGCTGACCTGGGGAAGCGGTCATTTTTTTGGGGGGAGTCATGATATGGGGGACCCCGAAATGGGAAAATGGGATGGTTTAGGTTTTCTAAAAAAGTTACAAAAAGAAATCTATGGTCCCGGCTGGTCTTTAATTTTGATCCCTGCCATGCCCGTTGAGTTTGAGGATTTATTGACTAGGTTGGAGAGTTACGAAGAAAAGCCCGTTTAGTAAGCCGTGACATGTCACCCCGGACACTTCTACTGATTGGCCGTAAGCACATGCCCTTCGTTCTACCTGCAAGAACTTGAACGGCTAAAACCAAAACAGCGCAAAATAATATAATATAACATAATATAATATAATATAATATAATATACATATATAATTATATATATATACACATAACATCTGCTCACCATAATTACCTTTCATCCAAATGAAAACAGAACCACCACAAGGCATAAGCTGACATGCAGGTTTGCATCCCAAGAAACATCATTGACCTCCCTGCAAGGCAAACAAGATGAAGTTCTCCCGTTCCACACATACTTTAGAGCCCCAAGCCTCATGTAATTCTCATTGCATCAGCATGTGGTTAAAGTGTCCATCATGGGTTGCTGATCCCTATCAGGGTTCGACCCTCACAAATGATTCCTAGTCGTGGTTTGTTTGTCACAAAGAAATACCCATGTGTCATCGCCCCAGCAGTTGGAAAATATGACCTCTTGCCACCATTTTGGATCAATGCAGAAGAAACCCCAAATCTTACTAAAAAATGCCATATCATCATATCGGCCATGTCTGCTTCTTTTCCCAATCCTTGCCATCGATAAAATATTCCAGTGCGATTGTCTCTGGAGAATTCATGAGAATTCAGAATCACGCCACACTTGCTTTTCACTTTCTCAAAGCCTTCAGTTGTACATTCGGTCAAATAAAGCCGTTGCGCATATACTTCTCATGTGGCAGTGTATCAAAACCTTGTACCCCTGGTGAACATCAAAATAGCTGGTAAATGGATGTTCATCCCCCTAAAAATGGTATTAATAGGTATTGATCCATACCCATGTATCCTCTTTATGAGATCTGTATCTGATCCATCTGCAAATTTTGAATATCAAGCAAGTCGTTGAACCCCCAAATCACATGATTAAATCATCATGTTCCCCGTTCCTTCATCGACTATGCTCCATTTTCTGGTTTATTGATGGAAGCGATTGTAAAATATCTCCATTGTGCTAGGATGTGCTAGGTTTCCCCATATTATAGCTCCCGTTTCTCCGAACATGGTCTTACAAAGAGAAAAACATACTGTAATCAAACCATTCACAACTAATTATGATGAAACTCATCCCCGAATGGTAGATTCATTATATTCATTACATTTCATTACTGGGTTTTTACCATGGTTTTCCACATGTTTTCCACATGTTTTCCACATGTTTTCCATGTGTTTCACCCCATTTCTTCCCAGCGTACCTCCGAGGGCTCCTCGGTCTTGGCCTCGGCCTCGACCCGGGGCGCCTTTCCCTTGTCGACAAACTCATCGCAGGAGAACCAGATCGAATCCTGCGAAGATTGCTGGAGAAAGGATGAAAAAATGTGGAAAAAATGTGGTGAAAAAATGTGGTGAAAAAATGTGGAATGGGGTGACAACATGAGTTTCTGGATGCTGTGATTGTAAACCATCAAAAAGGGGGGAGGATGGGAAGGGAGATAGCACCTGTCTCCAAAACGGTGGATTTGTTATTTCCGTCATGCCCAAAATGGCCAAAAAAATCCGACAGGACCTGGAGCTCAAAAGTAAACAACACAGGCACTTGGTAGGTATTTGCCCAAATAATTAGTATGGAAAATTGGTATTTCAGAATATTTCGGAGACTTTCATTGAATAGAGGTCTTAAAAAGGAACAGAAACTGCGGGTTGAGAGAGGTACTTAATTTCCATCGATGTGCAGACAGTGATCACCCCGTCCTGGCGCGGTGGTCGCTCCGACGCTTTGTAGTCAGAATGCTCCTGGACCGGGGGACCTGGGAAAGGTCAATGTCCTGCTGCAATGAAGCGATTTAACCACAGTTTGTACATGGTTTGATGTTTGGACATTCTTGCCTCAAGAGCTGTTGCTTAGGCGCCAGGAAAGTTCTGATATGGTCGGGTAACGGGTACTTTCTCAAGAATGTTGGCATCGGTCAAAAGCCCCGTTTCATTCCCATGTCAAAATATGTTGCCAGAATACTATATCAAATTTGATTGGATTGCAATTTCCCCCGCCAACAAAATTATGTGTGGGTCGTTCATTTTCTACAGCCCCAGCAGCGTTTTTGCGTTTTGCACTCCCCGAAAAATCCCGAAAACAGCCCGGTGTCCGGCACGGCCGGCACGGCTGGCACGGCAAACTCCAGGTGTTCGGCCACATCGCTGGTATTGCCGCAGGCCAGGACCAAATCTTCTCCCAACAGGCTGCAGGTGAAGATCAGCGACATGGCCGGGAAACGTTGCGGATGTCTGGTGAGAATTTCTGGTGGTTTTTGGGCTGGAAATATATGGCACTAAAAGGGCGCTACCTGTTGAGGAGTTCGAGTTGATATAAAAAAAGCTGCGTGATGATGTGGTTTCTGATGATGGGCTATAGTCTGATATCTAAAGCTAATTTGCTATGAGTCTGCAACATCTTCGGGGATGGATTAGTAGTCTTTCACAGGGCTAATCATGGAAAATGCAAGGACATTTCAACTGTGAACGTTTCATGATAAGATTCAGCCACTCAGCTTGGTACTACAGCCCTACGTATTTATTTCAGCCCGAGCTGCAGCCACGGCAAGTACCCGCAAACAAGCTGGTCCATCCTCTCAAACCTCCCTGAAACCAAACTTCACTGCGAGCGAAGCTCGACTTCAACATGTCAAGCTGCAGGGTTAGCTTGAGTCGAAAAAACATCGCAACAATCATCAACAATCCATCCAAAAATCCATCCAAAACCGATCCAAAACCCCACTAATTATCGACGGCTCTCGAAACAACTCTGGAATCGTAGTCCCAGTCACATGGACAGGACCTCCAACAGCCAGTAGCCCTCCTCCTGACGCCAGAGGCATGGAGTAGGCCCCAGTGATATCCAGTGGTAAACATCACCAGTTTCCCATCGTTTCCCATAGTTTCCCTGCTTAAAATAGGCTTAAAATGGTTTTGGGCTACTGGATGGCACTGGTCCAACATGCTCCAATCCCTCCTCCGCTTCGGGCATGAGCGGTGCCCACATCAGCCTGGATTCAATATATTTAATCAATGCGATGTTTGATGCTGTGATATGCTGTGTGAGTCATCTATTTCTTGAGTTGCATTTTAAGTGTTGAGTTTTGGGGGAAAAATTAGATTCCCTGCGAAATAACAGGTTGGCACTGCTTGTCCAAAGTGCAGGCAGATGAACATCAATGTCGCCCAAGCTTACTGGTTCTTTGCTGGTAAAATTGTTATAGAACAAATTTCAACTAAATCCGTGAAGTCAGGATGTCCTCACTTCCCGACCATAAAGTGGAGATGTTCTGAGATGTTCGTGATTCTCCCAAAATTCAGCTGTTATCTATGCCTTTCAGACCTGGAGCTAAAAAAATATCGGCCGTCCCCTGGCGAACAGCGTACCCTTCCGTCGCCCAAGGTGGTAGATCCTGCAAATCGCCAAAGGCAGCCTGGTGCAGGTTGAAGGATCAGATTCGATGAGCGTTGCTCTGTCTGCAACCAACGGAAGAAAGCCATGTATTTTTTCACAGTCTAAGATGTCTATCTATTTCTTGTCATGTTGTCATGTCTTCTTGAAAACTGCCCCCCCCCCCGTCTTTCACCTACAGGCAACAACTCTGCCTGTCCGGCAAAAGAGCAGCTGGGGGTTCCCAATTTGAAGGCAAAAGCACCTGGGATGCTGAAGGGCTGTGATGCCCGCGTTCATCTGCTTGGAAGCCCTGTGATTAAATTGCTGGTAGCAGATTCTTTGTGAAAGTTGGTATGTTGTGGACTGAGTGCGAGAACGAGAAGGATGATGAGGATGATGAGATTGCTGAGGATGCTGAGGAGGACAAGGATGATGAGGATGATGAGGATGAGGATGAGGAGGATGCGGATGATAATGTTGATCATCATTACTATCACAATACATTGTCACGATGAAATGTTTTTAGACCTACAATACCACTGCCAAAATTGAATCCCTGCACGCGCCATGGGATTTCGAACCATTGGACACTCAAGTCTCGGGCATTGCACCAGGCAAGGCTCTGCAGTGTTCAACCCAACTTACCCAATTTTTGAAATCAGTTCACTTGCAGCCGGGGCGAACCTTATTATAATCGTTGCAGCAAAATCTGGACACTGGCAGGGATACTATGGGATGCTTAGACACTCTGTCAGACATTCCAGTGAGTCAATAGATTGTCATGCTCCTCATCAACTTGTGCTGTGGGTGAGGTCCAACTCCTAAGGGTCCTAAGGGCAGAGGGCATGATCGTGGTGCCATCTATGATGGCCCAATGGCCCATGCCCTTTGGTGAGGCCAATGCGGCCAATGAACACAGGGGCCCGATCGATCCAAGGCGCTTATGCCGTGCTGCTGCAGCGACCTGATAGGACCTGATGCCGGTTGGGGTGCATCCGATTGCCAACTCTTCACATGGGTCGCAAACTTCTTGTTGAGCCGCAGAAGCATCAGAACCCCTTCATTTTGCCATATGAATCAGCAGCTGCTACCTACACCCAGACCGGACGCGCATCCTCTGAGGCTTCAGCCGTCATGGCTGGGACCCAAACCTGGTGGGTCGAAGACTAATTTCGGCAGCCAATTGCGTTGATGCTTTGAAGATCTTTGAAATGCCAATTTTTGGTAGGTCAATCTCCACGCAAGTGCAGATTGACCCATCAGCTTGGTATGAGGCAGATTCCAGTCCCATTTTTTTCGCCACTTGGCTCACTACGACCAGGCGCCAACGCAGCATGCAGCTGCCAAATGGCTTCAATGAAATCACCGACCACCACGACCAGGAGGTGGGATGAAGAGATCCAGGATCGGCTCCTAAACAGGGACACCATTAAAATAATACTATTAAATATATATATATATATTATATATAGAGAAAACATATCTGCCAAAACTGTCAAACTGATTTCACAAAGTATCTCAGAATTCACAACAGCTTGATGTTTCTACCTTCCCCTTTGAAATCAAAAATTGAATTCAGAAACAAAGAAACATACTGCTCCAAAACATGTGTGTTATGTAAATCCGTGTGATAAAACATGAAAAAAACAACAAATATATCAAAATATGAGAAAACCAAACGTGGAGTGTGCATTGCGTGTTGTCCTGCGCTCCACCACTGAGCGCTTGCACATTGTGGGCCACTGCTGGATGCGTAGCGTTCAATCGCAAGGCTTCCCTCAAGGCCTGTGAGGCCTGCTCAGGAGCCTTTCAGGTTGTAGCAGGTGGGAATGTCCAGGTGCAGGTGGGAATGTTCCTCCTCCCGCATATGGTTTCATATGGTTTCATATGGTTTCATAATGTTTCATAAGTCTTGAGTCAATGAGATCCATTATATGGGGGTTGTCCTAAATTACTGTTCCCACAAAGGCCTCTTGGGCCGAGCTTGCGCCAACCTTGCGCGTTTCTTGCGCGACCACACTCCCGGATCACTTTCATCATTTCAGTTGCCTTT
>Ga0126342_10007950_pt1 | contig 18960 bp, 15 predicted proteins | sample Cyp1metagenome_FD_92528 | JGI IMG/M metagenome (GOLD analysis project Ga0126342, IMG submission 92528) | Coral microbial communities from Lord Howe Island, Old Settlement Bay, Australia - Cyphastrea 1 metagenome | ecosystem: Host-associated > Invertebrates > Cnidaria > Coral ... | reverse complement strand
TACTTCTGACTCTTTCTCTTCTCTGATCTTCTCTCTTCTGCTCTTCTCTTCTCTCTGCCTCTGCCCATCTCTGCTTTTCATCTGTCCATATTGTCGGAAGTTTGACTTCTAAACTTCCTTCGATTATATATTTTTCAGCGGGAGCGGGGACAAAGGCGGTCATGAGCAAAAGTCGTCGGTTTAGATCGTTCGCTATATCGATTTACATGCTTTTGGAGCATGTCAAACAATGGCTGTTGATTTGAACATCTACTTCCATTCATCTCCACGGAATCAAAAATAGGGGCACCTCATGGTCAGCAGTCTGCTGCCCACTGTTTGTCTTCAAAGTGCGGAAGGAATTTCCTCAGAACATCTTGGTTTTTGGACTGTTGCGTGCCGTCTGCTTCTTCAGATTCTGTTCATCCCTTTTGATTTTAAAGATCAAAGTTATATTCACATTGGTAAGTTTCAAGGCCAGGCTGGACCACCCCAAGTAGATGTTTCAAGACATTGACGCAACATTGAAGTGCGCCACTCCGGGGATGGATTGGGTCTCTGGCTGCCCGGGGCCCCTTATGGCAATTTTTGGCTATCGCTAGGTTATCGATTTGGTTATAGATAAATTCATCTGGTAGAATCAGGAAACATGTGAAAAAGTATTTCCAAAGCACAGTCCCTGCTTTTCAGAGCCTGTGTCATGACAGGTTTTGGCAGCAAGTTCTGTGATCAGTGCGTACGCTTTTTGCCTTTTGCGAGCACCTCTGAGAGCCCCTGGATTCACATCCGACGAATACTAAAACAATGCATATGAGGTTACTATACAATCCCAAATCACCGTTCAACTTCACCATCAAGTCACGTTATCGCTTTAAGTAGTTCACCGTATCGCTTTCCATGGTTTGGGTAACATTTTCCACCATATGACCTCTCATGTACAGGTTTCTGCATGAACCTTTTAGGTCTTTGCTCATATATGTTTTTAATCAAGTATCAATAATGGATTGATTTAAGGTGAAACCTACAGGAAACCATGGCTTCTATCATACACAAATTATGGTTTCCAGATGTTTGTTCCCATCATCCAATTCTGGGAATATAGGATTTCTGTAAATGGACACAATAATAGAAGGATATAAAAGGCAAGCACCACTCATCTTGTGGCGAAACGTTTTCCGGCCTGGAAGCAGGGCAAGGGTCCGAACCACAAAGCGAATGTGACGCTCTCATGCGGCTCTGGCGGGAAGAGAAGCCTGGTCGTTAAACCGCAGGAGCTGTGACAGCTGTGAGAAGTTCTGAAAATGGGGGATCCCGAAACTGTTGGTCCGTTTGTTATTGTTGCTTGCTTTAAAACATAATTTGTAATATAATCTAAGTTTGGATCATTTGGAAATGCTAGAATTTTGCCCCCATGTAGTTTATGCAGAATCAAGTCAAACTGTTACCTGGCTGCAGGTTTTTCATGTCTTCTTGTGTTCATGAATGCACCAGGAGAGTGATAAACCATCCAAGCAATCCTTCATAAAAGGGAGTCACCTATTCCTCGGGGCAAACCCAACTTTAAGATACTTCAAGAATCTTTTGGTTGATGCTTCAAATGTTTGAAGGTTTATCTGAGTTTATCTCGTGAAACGGCCCCATCTGCCAATCCCCCATTTTTGAGCCAGGCCATAGCTATAAATGGCTCATACTCTCCAGCAAATGGGATAATCTCAACATTGAGATGAGGCACATGTCCACATGAAAAGTGTCATGAATCATGGATAGTTGGCTACTGGAATAGCGTCACCGTAGCTAGCAAATCTAGCAATATCAATTTTGCTCACTGATCAATCATCTACAGTATAATCTTGGGATTTAGTCAACAGATTTGAGTTTCTCTGAACATGGGGTACCCAAATCCACCGGTTGGTCATCACATCCCCTGTTCAAATGTATGCGGATGTATCCCCGTTTTCAAACAGACCCCCATATTTTCGGTATAGGACCAGGAGCTGCAACCCACGGTGGTCCCACCTGATGCCACCAGCCTCCTGACCCTCCTTGGGCGACGTGGACCGCGCCAAGCCTCAAGCTTGCCCAGCGAAATGCACGGATGGAGCATGCTGGGTGCCAGGAATCTCAATGACAAGGTTGGAGAAATTCAAGCTTGTTATAGTTTATTTTATATATAATATATATATATAGTTTAAGATTGGATATGTTTTTTTGACATCATCTCACTATCGATCATTTGACCATCAAAAACCATCAACTCATGTTTGCATCAGATTAACAATCCCCGTCAAAACAAAGTACGTCAACACTCGAGCCGAAACAATAAAACCACACCACAACAAACTATGCCAACCGGTTTTTGGCAGGATTTGCTTTTTTCTGTTCCACTTTGCTTTTCTCCCGGATTTTTTTTCTCTCCTGACTTTTTGAATTTGACCTCAAAAATCTGAATGCAAAAAGACAATCCCTCAAAGGGGGCAGCCTTGAACCACGTCGGAACCACAATAAAGGACTTTTACCCCCCTCAATAAAGTCCCTAGAGTTTCTGTGTGGAAATTAGGTGAATATACTTAGCCTTTTAAATCGCCCTTAAAGCAAATTATATGCTGTCGCAATCTCAACCCCTAAATAAAGTGGTTGCCCCGTAAATAAAGCTCCAATTTTGGGGACCTACCTAAACATGGCACTTGAGTTTGCCTCGCGAACACGAAGAGGAAAACAGGGTCTCTTTTCCCGCGAGCAGGAAAGGGAAATCACCACACTCCCTTCCTAAAAATCCAAAAAACAGTCAATTCTAATTTAACTTCAATCCAAAATAGATTCAATTTCAATTTCAAACGCAAACTTTCTTTATTTGCTTTCCATTAGGCAATTTGTTTGGTGATACTAACGGGCAAAGGCTTTCTCAATATGTTGTTTTTTCAATTAGGTAATTTGTTTGGCAATACTAAACGGGTCCAACGTGACGCTTACGATGCTTACCGTCTTCGTGTTGAATTAGGCAATTTGTCCGGCAAGACTTAGATGTCAAACACTTCCATGGACCGCAAACATATGTTTGGCCTCAACAATATTTACATTCCCTTAATGTTTGCCGGGGGTGTTATTGAGACGATGTGGAGGTCAACCAGAATTACTTCAAATGCATTGTGAACATTCAATTTCAAATGGCTAATTGATGATTAATCCCTATCAATTGACTATCTAAGTTAAAATTGAGTAAATCAAGATATTGAGTTTGCGTCATTGACATGATATATTAGATGGTAAGCTCCCTTAGACGTCACCGGTTGATGTTTTATTGTTATTTCAACATATCCGACAAGTATTGAAGGGAATCGCACAGTTGACGCCCCGGGAATCTGGCACAACATACAATCTAAACATTCACTGAAATACCTTGAGCTACGGCTAAAACGGGGTAAATAGTAGCATCAAACATCCAAGGACAAAAAATAATATCACCAACAAGAACAACAAAGGAAGGTTTAGTATGGTTTAGTGTGGTTTAGTGGGATATTGAGCGGATCTTATCCAACCATGATTTATAAGGGGTGAACCATCAAACATATGGGGGAGACAGGACGATTCAGTCAGCCAAAATGCCAGGGGTGTTGCTGGTCACCTCCCGCAGCAGCTGTTCCTCCCGGCTGGGCGGCGCATCGACTTGCGGCGCTTCCACGGGTGCCTCGGCCTTGAATTCGTCAACCGGAGGAATTTCCTGCTGGCATTTTCCATGCACAGAAAAAAGATAAATACATTAAAAAGCGGTCAGCTTGTTACTTGTAAACTTTGAGCCTAGTGCCTCATTGCTTGCCACCCTTTAAAAAGATAGTTGTTGTTTTTGTTTAATCAGGTACCCACAAATGATGTTCTTGATGCCTTTCAACGGCCCAAGAATCCAGAGTCTTGAGCATGGATGGCAGGCTCAAAAATAAGGGCGGATATATAGCAAATCAACCAACAGCCAGGAGATCATGAACAATGGGCATTCAAAAAATATTGAAACCAAACCGTATGATATGATAGTGCGTGCACGATCTATATGAAATTATATACATAAATAGTATATAATCATAGTATATTACAGTGTGTTGTAGTGTGTATATATATATATGTGTGTGTTTTATGTGTATATAATTATATATGTGTGTTATTGTATATTATGTTTTTTTCCTGATGGGTTGACCTCACCTACACCACTTCCATCCTATCAGCTACTCCTCAGCCAACTGATTGTGGGCGATTTGTCCAAATGCTCTTTCAATTTTCCCCACTAAGAAGTTCTTCCGCATCTCAATTTCGCCAAATAAATGCCCCCCAACAAAAAGAAAAATAAGTATATACAGTAATCTCATGTATTATATATAGTTATATAAATATATAGTTATGTATAATATATAGTTATATAATGTTATATATATATATATAATATCATATACATATATCTGTGTGTGTGTATCTAGCTTCTATATTATCTATGAACATGTTTTCTCCAAACTTCACCTAGCCCCCCGGCCCCGCCTTCACTGCCCGACTCTGCACGGCCACGTGTCGACCCTCGCAGCCGCAGCCACTGAAGGCGCTTCGTCCGTTGCGCACCGCAGCCGCGGCGAAGGCGGCAAAGGCGAACAGCAGCGCGAGGCCGCGGCGCCGGAGGGAGGGCATGCTAGGGACCGTGGGGGGGGGGCAACGTATCAAGCTCCTTGAGCCAAAACGCATGGAATGGGAGAAATTTTGATTCAGATGTCATGGCAGAGTGCCAAACGATCTTTGACATGTTGAAGTGGATGATTGGAAATTTGCACACAAACAGGCATGGGCAGCGGGGGCACAATCCATAGCCAGTGGCACCACTTCAACGCAAACGCACAAAGGATGACCATGGAACATGCAATGCACAAGTATCATTGTTGTGGTAACTTGGCTATAAGCCGCTTATAGACAGTTTCACCTGCGAAGCCCTGCGAAACATTATGGAAACATCATTATGGTGTTCAATATTTGAGAGTGACCAGTTGACTATACATGAATATACCCCAAACTCAAGCATGGCAATGGCAATGGCTAGCCTTAAGAAAGCTTTGATAACTGAAAAACGGTTTCCACCAGGCATTGCATCATCTGAGGCTCCCAAACGCACGGCACGGCTGCAAAGAGGCATCCTGAAAGGGTGGCCTGAAGGAAACTGCCCAAAGGATGCGACACAGTGCAACTCTGCAAATCCCAAACAAAGATGATCTGACAATTGGGGTATCCCCCATTTGTCGCAATTTTGATGAAAAAATATGATGAACCAGTGCACTTGAGAACATCGTATCTTCAAACAAACACACATGTATATATGCATATGAAACATGACCACATATGTGCAGCTTCAGATCCACATCATTGGATACATCTACCATCACGTCAAATACCAATCTATACCATCCCAATCGAGACCCTTCATACTAAATACTAAATACATCTAAATACCCTGAACTGGACCCTTCAACCCCGCAAAACTAGGATCTAATTCTTCAGTCTTTATTGTGCTATATTCATTTTCACTGTACCCCAAAGAGATAGATAGATATATAATATATTTATATACAACATATATGTATAAGATTCTCTCAAACACGGATCCAGTGGTTTTGTACATGGGATCTGCTCTTTTTGGATGCCATGACGTCACCGGCACCGCAAGAAACTGGGTTTCAGAACAACGAGCGAACTTCTGAAGCCTTGGACAGCAAGGAAACGCTCTGGAAAGTCGAACACCTGAAAATTGTACCATGGACATACTGTACTTTTCGGCATTTTGGGGGGTCACTGCAAGTGTAAACTAATGTTGCAATCGTTACTGTATATGATATAGATTGATATAAAGTATTGACATGTATATTGAGATAGATCGAGTAGACAAATAATGTCTAGAGGATCTACAGTACCCGCTTTAGAGGCGATCCCCATCTTGTTGATGAGTCATATCCACCTCTCTTTGTTCATAACCCCATACCCTCCAGTGATTTAGCATGGCTGCAACATCACCTACTATATCCTATACTATGTATTTAACATATTCACTATTATTCTCACCTAGAGTTGGGATTTCATTACCATGTGAAATTACACCGATACCAAACTTTCGGAACCAGTGATGAGAATCGACCCACATCTGGGATGAAACAAAAACACATTTGGGGGAGTAAAACATAGTAAAACTCAGAGTTCCGAATGGTTTTCATCTTCAAATTCAGCTTTTCTAAGGTTAGTGGCCAGTTTGGAGCTGGTACTGGTGGTACTGGGCATTGGGTGTACTATGGTGTAGTGCAACTTCATTCCAGCGCCTTGGGCTCTAATTTCCTCATTTTTGCATGCCATAACCATCACTGCAGTTGGTATCCCCATGGCTCAAATTTTGCGGGCTCGAAGTTTGAGGTGTCAATCCCCTTATATAGAACACATTTATATACATTTGTCATCTTCATAATATATATTCCAACTACAGGTAGGGCGGGAAATGAAAGCATGGTTTCAATGGAATATATTTTTAAATAATATATAATTTGATGCAACTTTTATGGTTGAAACCATGGGTTTTACTCTCAAAATATCTCGAAATTCCAAAGATATTGTGGTAGGATTCATCTTCATTGATAATAAATCCCAGGGTGGAACGACCACGGGATCTCCTTCCTCTCAATCGTTTTTTCTCCACGGCGGGGAGCTCGCGTGAAAGGCATGCTGAAGCTGTGCTGAGCAGTAGCAACTTGGGATCACCGCGCCAAGCTGCCATGGTTTGATATGACTTCACCAGGACGGAATCATTTTCAGCAAATGGATATGGATATGGATGGTACAGGGTCAAACATATATCGTGTGAAGCGAAGGAACATCACATGTCTTTGTGCCCGTCTGAAATGTTACGGTTTAATGCTATTTAAAGATGCGGAACTACCACAAATAGATACAAATAGGACTCAAAGCCCACCCTGTCAGAGTGAGGTCGAGATCACTTTCTCAATAGAGATGACACATGAATCCTCGTTAACTATCCTGGTAGTTGTTGGTGCTGTAAACACTGTACACTGTATTCCAGGGACCCTATACCATAGGAAACCTAACGTGGAACAAACATTTGTATAATATAATATACATATATATATAAAATAATTATACGGATAACATGATGATATGATTCGATTCGAATTGATTGGATATTATTGGATATGAATTGATGTGTGAATCCTGTTGGCCCAAAGCGGCACATGTGCATAGGTCATGGACAACCAGTCCCCGTGTCCTTTTTAGAGGTGTATAATGGTGGGTAATCACTATATGATTACGTGATTAATTATGGCATTCTAGATCTAGATTCTAGCTGCAGCATCCAGAAAACCTACCTGAAACCACCTGAAACAAGTTGAAGACAAGTCATTCTCGAGGTGACCGAACCATTGTAAGTTGAAATTCAATGAATTTGGTCATTTTCCGACAATTCCACACAAATAGCTGTTGTAATGCACGGTGATCCGGGAGACAGGGACCGCTGGACTTCCACATTTTTTTTATAGATCTAGTCCACCTTCCACAGAGAAAAAACGAAGGCAGCAACACTGATTTGCATGACTCCACTGGTGAACAATATGGATCTTCCTATGGATAAAATGATATATATATATATAACATCATAATATATATATATATATATATCATGATACATCATGAATTGTCATGATATATCTATGGAGTCTATATATAAATAGCTGGGCTTACAAAGCAACACACATCTTCACCTTGCAGGTCATCCGAACCTGCCTTTGATCAAGGCGGAGACTGAGAGCGTGAGACTGAGTCTCACTAAGGGCCGCAAAGGACAACGGAACAGCGGGAAGTCCAACGAAGAACTGGTGCGAACCCTGGTTATGCTGGACCCCTCGGGTGCAAAGTGCACATTATCTGTGCAGCGATTTCCCGGATCAAGGACCCCTAAGTCACCTAAGTAAAGTACGTCATTTCTTTTTTGGGTGGTATTTGTTGAAATACTGTTTATATAATCTATATGTATAAAAAAATGATAAAAATGTCTTGATTCCATTCTCCTTTGATTTTGTGGTTGAAACCGCAAAATTGAACCTAAAATCCTTCCTAATTTGAACCCCAACCATCATTACATCTTTGTCCGACTATATATGTGTTGGAGGATTGTTTGGCGGAACATTTATCAACCCAACAACAGTGAAAGGGGGTGTTCATTAACCAAACGTCAACACAACATATGGAAATCCCACCATGAATCTAGACCATTTCCTGGTTTCATTGATCTCAAGGCAACTGATATAAATCACATGCCTGAAACGTGCTGATAATAAAATTATTCAACAGATACCGGGAATATATACTATGACTCGATACACAGCAGCTCATGTTTTTCTAAATGCAACAGGAACAAACTGGAAAATCTAGACAGAGAGCGTAGAGGAGCAGGGTCTTCTCTTGTTAGTATGGAGACACCATATTACAAAACAATATATTAAAGATGCGTTATAGGCAGTCGAGAAGAGGAGTATCCAGACAATATAGCACAAGTACAAGACAATAGTTTGCATCGCAAACAGTCTTACACACAGAAGCTTTTACACACAGACGCTTTTACACACAAAAGCTTTTACGCACAGAAGCTTTTACACACAGAAGCTTTTACACATAGACATTTTTACACACAGACGCGTTTACACACAGGCACTTTTACACACAGACACTTTTACACACAGGCGCTTTTGCACACAGACAGTATTACACACAGACGCTTTTACAGACAGTTGCTTTTACACAGACGCTTTTACACACAAAAGCTTTTACCCACAGAAGCTTTTACAGACAGAAGCTTTTACACACAGACGCTTTTACACACAGACGCTTTTACACACAGACACTTTTACACACAGACGCTTTTACACCACTCACGCTTTCACACACAGACAGTTTTACACACAGAAGCTTTTACACAGACGCTTTTACACACAGAAGCTTTTACACATAGAAGCTTTGACACACAGAAGCGTCACTTTTACACACAGACACTTTTACACATATACACTTTTACACACAGGCGCTTTTACACACAGACAGTTTTACACACAGACGCTTTTACACAGAGACTTTTACACACAGACGCGTTTACACTCAGAAGCTTTTACACACAGACGCGTTTACACACAGAAGCTTTTACACACAGAAGCTTTCACACACAGACGCTTTTACACACAAACAATTTTAGACACAAACGCTTTTACACACAGACGCTTTTACACACAGACGCTTTTACACACAGGCCGGCCCATGCTCACATGCGAAAGGGATCGCGGGACAAGAGGGACGACTTGAAATCGCTATTTTACCTCAGTTTTTGGCGATCGAACTTCATTTCGTGCGAAAGGGTTGCGCGGGACGACTTGGAATCGCATTTTTACCGCATTTTTTTGCGATCGAACCTCATTTCGTGCGAAGGGGTTGTGCCGGACAAGTTGGAATCGCAATCTTACCGCAGTTTTTGGCGATCGAACCTCATTTCGTGCGAAAGGGTTGCGCGTGACGACTCGGACATCGCAATTTTACCTCAGTTTTTGGCGATCGAACCTCATTTCGTGCGAAAGGGTTGCCTTTCGTGCCGTCTCGTTGGCACTGCCCCTGCCCCCGCCTTCAGAAGAGAAATAAAAAAGAAGGAGAGGGCAAGAGGACAAGAGGAGAAGATGTGAAGATGTGAGGGCAAGAGGGCAAGAGGGCAAGAAGGCAAGAGGAGAAGATGTGAAGATGAGAAGATGTGAAACTGAGACGATGCGAAGATGAGAAGATGTGAAGATGAGAAGATGTGAAGATGAGAAGATGTGAAGGTGAGAAGTTGTGAAGATGAGAAGATGTGAAGATGAGAAGATGTGACGCTGAGAAGATGAGAAGATGTGAAGATGAGAAGATGTGAAGATGAAAAGATGTGAAGATGTGAGGGTGTGAATATGTGAAGGTGATGAGAAAATGTGAAGATGAGAAGATGTGAAGATGAGAAGATGTGAAGATGAGAAGATGTGAAGATGTGAGGATGTGAGAAGATGTGAAAATGAGAAGATGTGAAGATGAGAAGATGTGAGGATGAGAAGATGTGAAGATGAGAAGATGTGAAAATGAGAAGATGAGATACAGACCCCCAGAAGAACCCTGCGCTCAGACGCTCTCGGGAAAGAAAAGGACAATCGCATCGATTTTCCCGAAGCTAGCAGGGCGCGTTGGCTTAACTTTTGATTCTTTGCTGTTTTGAAAGGTCCAACTGCCTGGTTAGGGTCGCTTACAAAAATCTCGCAGTCATCGCCTGCTCCCTGAGTCCTTTTTTGTCTCAGTACAACAGGGCGAGGACATTCGGGCGCCCGCGCAGCTCAGCTGAGTTCGGGTTCGTCTTCGTAACCTCGAAACGTTCAAAAAGGGACTGGGAGAGGCCCTTGGTTTCCCCAAATTCACTGGTTGGTTCATGGGATTTCCCATATATTTCCCATGCTGGATTGCTGGATTGTGATAACCCCCAATATACTGGATCGGATAGTGTCACCACATATTCTAATCAACAGGGGATAACAGGGGCTTCGAACACTGCTCACCTCAAGAGATGGTGGGCTGCAAAATGTCAACATCCAGGCGCCATACGGCGCCATAGCATCCCTAGTTTGAAGGCGGGGTGGAAGCTGCTTCCCAAGTTTGAGAATTGGGATGACTGGGGCAAGCTTGTTGAGGTGCACATCTGAATGAGGAACTGTACATCTGAATGAGGAACTGACATGTGCATGAGGCCTTGCCAGGTCGAGGTTCAGGGCACCATGACTCGGAAAAGGCCCAATGATTCCAATATGCATGTATATATATATATCTCTCTCTCATAATTTGCGGAACTTTATTATTCGAAGCCGCAGAAATGGTGGCATTCCTTAGATATTACAATGATTTACAATATATACTCTATACCGTATATACCTTCTGGGAACGTCCGCGCATTCGCCAAGGCACCGTCGTTCAGCTCCACCCCGGCATCGTCACGTGTCATAGAGGTGGCCACGAAAAAGAGCTGCGCAAGAGCGCTGGTGACTTTATTCCTGGGCATTTTGTTTTGTTCGTGGTTCATAATGATTGATCATGATACTGATTAATGGTTAATCATGGCTAATAGCTACAGTAATGGTTAATCATGGTTAATAATGGTTAATCATAATGGTTCATGGAAAATAATGGCTAGTAATAGTTGGTAATGGTTGATAATGACAATTGATGGTGATAATGATAATGGTGAATCATAAATAATGGTTAAAACATGTTATACACACATATGTATATATATATAGTGATTAATGGTTAATAATGATTAATGGTTTGAGAGCTGATTTAGACTATCTAAGCAGCCTAAGAAGCTACAGTATTCGAAATGGCTGGGATTCAACCATCAATAATGGGGATAAGGTGGTAAAACCAACAATTAATCATCCTCAATATTACCAGAACTGGGTGATAAACATTATCCGTTATCCCAAATTCATGTGGGCAACCGCCTTAAACAACTCCCGTTTGGGGATGTGACCGATGGTGACTTTGGCATCGGGTTTACCACATGGAGGTTTCCTGAAATAGGGGTACCCATCAATCATCCATGTTAATGCTATTTTCCATTATAAACCATCCATTTGGGGGTATATAGCCCCCATTTATGGAAACCTCCACCCCCCCCATTTATGGAAACCTCCACATTGTACTAAGAACATATTCATGTCAACCCAGGATTGATACGCCAGCTGTTTGGGGGCCCCCCCTTTTGCACATTATCACTCCCAAAGAGGGTTGAACATAGAAAACCACCCACCAACCCAGCTACCAAACTCCCTAATAGATGCAGAAGTCAAATCTAATCCTAAAGAAGTGGTAAATCAAACCAGTTCGTTCTTTTTGAGGGCTTGCTATACCAAACAAAACGGTATTCGAGTGCTTTATATAAGCCCCAAGAAAGGCATCGAACCAACATGAACACAAGCAACCTCTATATAAAGTGTGTATATATATAAAGATTTTAGGCATCAATAAACAATTTGTTTTTATCACGGAAGATATTCGGACTTAATGGCAAAAGATGAGCTGCACACTAACCGTCACTAACCTTAAAGGTGCTGGTGTTGACAAGACTAAAGTTTAAAGGATCTACCATGAGTTACAGTATAGCAATACTTGACAACACACATACTGCATTTATATGCAGTGGGGATGAAGTTGTTTAACCTCAACAAAACTGTGATTTTACAAACCACGACCACACAACACCATAGACTCTATAGACAAAAACAACCAACGGATGGTGGGCCCACCCCCATAGGTTCCCATACGTTTTAATCTCGACCCGTAACTTCATCCCATCTCTAAACAAAGAAAAAGGCAAGGCATCAATTGGACAGTTACAACATATAGCAATCACAAAAAAAAACAGAAAGGAAAAAATCATCCTGACACTTCACTAGTGATAATGAAATGCATTTGTCCTACATATCTACACATATATGTGGGTTCAGATAGAGTTCGGTCGCGAGACAAAATAATTCTGAACAGTTCCAAATCCGTCCAGAAGGACTATCAACAAAAACATGCAGTGACCACCATGAGCTGAACCGAAATCCCCTGGTTCAACACAGGCATGGCCGACACGGCCCACAAAGTGGTCACCAACTAGTAGGGCTGCTGGTTGGTCATGCAATGATGGTCAAGATTTAAATCTTTACAGGTTAGGGAATATCCCTCCATATTTATGTTGTTGGTTTGAGGAATATTAACCTCTTTAGAAAATAGGTAAAGGTAAGGCTTGTCAAATCCCGCCGCTTCTTTGCAAACACCCTATGACCTATGACCTATGAACTGTTGTTGGTTTTCCAAGGAAAACCCACCCCAATTTTGGCTGGTAGACACACAGGATTTCACGTTTTTTCTTCACCTTCAATACTTCCCCCTGTATGTTGGGGTCTTGGGTAACACCTTGTTCCACACGTTCTGCCGCGCTTCATGTTGCTGTCCAGAACCTCCCAAGACGGGTTATTAACCCCAGCTACCCTCTGATAAACGAACAGTTTGATATTGGAAATGGCCCATCGATGATTTACCTGTTAAAACATGTTGAATTGCTACAGTGTGATTTATGTTCTATCAACTTCAAACAACCATTTCATGAACAGGGAGGGGGAAGCATGGGGCCGGGTAGGCAATCCATTTTATAGACACCGAAGTGTCATTGGTCAGTATCACATCCCCATTGTACATCATTGCACAATCAAAGATCATAATTTACAGCAATAATGCTATCTGGTAGAATTGGCAAAGATGTATATCAAGTTGGCAAAGATCTATATTCCATTCAAGTTCACCAACTATATACAAAAAAATACCTCCGGTCATCAAACATGGCGTGCAGGAAAATCCACTATTTATTTGGGAATGAGTATTAGTTGGTGAATGGAAAACATTCCATATACAGTATTGGCAATGGAAAATCATTCCTTTACAGATGTGTTTCTCATTTCACAGCCAGGTTGGATGACATTTTTCGCCTACCTGGGGTGATTGATTCATTGTCATGGTGATCCAGCCACTACGCATTTCTCCGCAATCAATCTGAGGTTTAAACCAAAACAACAGCCATAAAAATGGGAAAATCCAATCAACACCAGATGAATAGATGGACCCAATGGATATATCTGAGATCTTCTTAGATCTAGCGCGCCCTGCCTTGGTGTTCTTGGCCAACTGTGCGAGGTCGCGCTTGCCAAAAGGAAGCTCGGTCTGCAAGCCCACGATGTAGGGAAGCTCTTGCCCCAAGGTGGAACTCAACTCGATCACCTTCATATAGAACATGTTGTTGAACCTGAGGCAACGAACTCAGCCCAAGTAGAACATAAATACATATAATATCATATCATATCATATGGCATACCATAATACAAATATATATATATATATATATATATATATATACATTACAACAGTATACACTCTAAAATAATATAACATAATATGCAATAATATAATGTAAATATTTTATGTAAACAAAAACAAATATTGTGAGTTCAGGGGAAAACATGTGGAACAGTTCAGGAACATCAACTAGAATAGACTTGTTGAACCTCACGTGTTGGACTTGCAACATATCCTCTGCTAAATTTATATATAGCTCCCCCAAAATGAGTTCAGTATGTTCAGTTGTTAGTCGATTTATTTCATCTAAGCGATTTGGCCATATATTGTAATATATATATATATATATTACAATATATACAGTATATATAAGCGTTTTTTTTGTGTGCGTATGTGTGTAAATAAGTGTGTATATATACATGTCTCTTTTCGAACCAAATTATGGGGTTCAATTCGGGAATAGTTTTAACACGTTGAAGGTAAATGACCGGGATTAACGCAACAATCATGAAATTGGTTCAGGGGACATGATGTTCATTGGTCCATCCATTTTTTCAGCCAGACAAAACTCGTCGCTAAGGCTAAACTCAGCAAACAAGACTGGTCATCAGCAGGAAACGCGATCTAAAATCATTCTGAGACGATACTCTCAAGGGGAAACAGCGTAAAACACATCAAACCTGTTACTAACGTTAGCTAACAATGATCGGCTGAATCCTCAAAATCCTGACAAGAGCTCTGTAGCCACTGGTTACACAGCAAGTTGTCGCACTGAAAATCTAGATCGATAGTCAACGATCCGCACGGGACGGGTAGGACAGGGTTGATGTTTTGGACATATGGAACTTCTTGTGGCCATTGGCTGGTTTATGTCTATTCAAACCAATCGCCAAACAAAATGTTCATTAAGTTCATCTTCCCAAGCAGCGCGGGAAGAAAATAAAAGGTTTTAAAGAGCAAATCCATCCAGTTCCATGGGTTGTATCTATCATTGCTCGTGGCCCTTGTACACCCCACATATTTGGGCATGGGTAATTATTTTTTTAAAAAAATGGTCCCCAATAAATCGATGCTTATCCGAATAAATGGATGCTAGATGCAGTTTCATACTGATAATATCTGACAATGATTAATAGAGTAACTGTGGTTGAATTGCTATCCCATGTTTGACTCATACACATTTGGAAACACAAACCAGTCAGACCAGTCGGGTCACAAACTTCCGTCCTTGCGAGCGTTCATCTGGTAGCAAAAGAGCCTGGGGGTTGAGACGGCTGACTGATTTATGAAAATATTTGATACTTAAAATCTCAGATGTCACCATCAATTTTCTATGTATATGTCTGCTCTACACATGCACACACATGTATATATATATATATATATTGTTTTCCATATATGATTTTTCTTCCAACAAACCCGCAAAATATCATTGGAATCCAATGAGCGCCCCAGCAAAGGTGACGCTATCCCCACCATTTTTCGAGCCATCAGTTGGACAAATTGGACTGGTTAAACCCTGATTGGAGTCGGGGAGTCACCTTTCGGTTCAATCCATTCAACTGAAGAAGCCCATTACACCCTTGCTTTCCAAACCCTGTAAAACAATAATTTGCACTTTCTGATGCTCTAAAACAACAAGCAACTGTAAACCGAAGAAAACCATGACCAGGTCCTATTGAAAACCCACCAAAACTACACCCCTTGCAATGGGAGGCCACACTTACACTCTACTCAGTTACTTTCTGGCATTGTTTTACCTAGAAATATCCATGGCTCATGGAAATATTCAATTAGATATGGTTTAAATCATCTACAAGTCAGGGATGTTTACTGAAAGATTCGATTACCACTGGGCATACATATCTATCGATCTATCTATCTATCTATCGATCTACCTATCTATCTATCTAATCCTATCCATCTATCTATCTATCTACCTATACCTATCTATCTACACAATTAAATTATCATAATTATGTCTATATATACATAGTAATTTGTTCACCCATTGAAGATGATGGCTATATAAGTTTACGTACCAGCAAGCTGTGAACGGGATACATATAAGCATAATTACCCCTTATTTCTGACCAAGCAACACCGTTCACAAAACCAAACATCAAAATCATCAACCCATTTGCCATCGCATGGTTTACCCAAAATGTTGGTAAACATCATAATCTTGCGACACCCATGGACCCAAACTTTGCTGTTTCTGTTGCTAAAAAATAATTAATGTTCGGGGGAGTCTCAGGTTCATGTTGGTGGTTTCAATCCGTCGGAACATCAGAGTTATTTCGCAATTTCGGATCAGAACCCCAAACACGGGGAGTGAAAATCTATCATGCACTTGGGAAACTCAATTCATTGATCCTTTGCTCCCCATGTTTTGGCGGAAATAGGGATGCAACCATAGCTCACAGCTCTCTCCATTCACCACTGTATATCATATTATTCTTTGGGCTATGTTACAATGTCACTAAGTATATAATATATATAAATAATGATATATATATATATACAATATATTGCTTTGTGTACCCAATCATTATGGTTGGTTATGCCCGCCGGTAATTTAGCATATGGAGAACGGTCCGAAAATATAGCAGATCAAGCTTTTTTTCAAAAACTGATGATTTAAACCATATCATAGCTATGTCAAATACCGGAAGGTAATAAATATATCGAAAATCATTATATATATATGTATAACATTAAGATATAATGCCATTGCAGTTACAGTATATCTCCAACATATTCCCATGTGTCAAGTGTCGTCAAGTGTCTCTATTTTCTAAGGCCATGAACATTCATTATAAATCATATGGAGGTTTCCTAAGTCATAGGGGTACCCCCAAATCATCCATTTGATTTTCCATGATAAACCATCCAGCTATTGCGGTACCCCCATGTATCTTGGTAAATTATAATATTTCACTAAGGCCACACCACTTATTTCGGACTCCCGAAAAAAATCGGGCAATTTGGGGATGATTTCCCTTATTAACCATGATTCCAGGGGTCGGGAGAACAGTGAGGTCGTTATAATTTACTCAGATCTATTATGACATATCTACTCAGATCTATTATGACATACTCAAATTTAATGGTACATAGTGTAAATTGTAAATGGCATACTGGTTTTATGCCACACATTATGGTTAATTTTCACATTATACATACATCATTATACATAGTGTAAATTAAAACCATGATCATGATACCTATATATATATAATTATATATATATTACCTATGGATATGATATGGCCATCACTACCTATGGATATGATATGGCCATCACTTGCGCCCTATAACCGCCGCGCAAGGCCATTATATTGGCCGAGCTGCTCATCACCTGATCGGCCCACAGGCATCCAATCCTCCCGTTCTTTCTCCTCGCTTCGAAGTGGTGGTGGAAACCGCTGAGGTCGTAGAATACCTCTACCCTAAAATGGATGTATCATGGATGGTTAATTGATGTTGAATATAGTGAATGAATATTTTGTTGCCATTATTGTTGATTTTATTACACCTATTTTTGGTGATTTTCATCTGATAAAAATAGGTTAAAGTGAACGGACTTTTGACCCATCCCCATGGGAAAATATTGATCTCAAAAAAAGCTGGGAAGCCATGATGTTTTGTTACAGTACAAGTTTAGGAATCACCGGCCATTGTAGATCCCAGATGTGTACTGTCATACTGTCCCTGCGAGTGGCTGAGACTTTTCCAGCATGTCCCTTCTGGTTGACTATGAACACATTAAGCACTCAGTCTCTCCACTGTTCGAAATGCTCAATTTCTGCATAGTTCTCTATGGAGTGCATCTTTTATGGAAACAGAGTAGGATCTTCCACTGGGCATAGTGCGTTTTCACGAGGCACCCAACATGTGACCAGTCCCTCGAGCTCCCAGAGGTAGATTTGTTGTCTTGTGGATTATGGATTCCCATGGATTCCCCATGTTACCCTCTGGTAAACTAACATAGCTATGGAAAACCACCATGTTTAATGGGTAAATCAACTATAAATGCTCATTTTCAATAGCTATGTTCGTTTACAAGAGGGTATTCAAGGTATTCATCAATATTCATCATGGTTTATTGTTAGTTTACAAGAGGCTATATAACTATTTTTTTCAAGTGGAACACGTGAGAGCTGCGGACGAGAGTCCGGGATTCTGAACTGCCTGCCATACTGAACCGCTTCGCAAAATTCTTTTGCATGCCTGGTGAGCTCCGTGGGGAGGAGAAACAACAAAATCAGGTGCAAAAAGCGTGCCCCAAAAGGGGCGATATCAATGATAAATGTGTAACAACCATGCTAAACACATTTGATACCTGCGTTATTTGGACGCAAGCTACACTTTGAAGCGGCCAAGTTGCCTTCGCATCGTCCAATCAATCTTATCTTTTGGCACCTGGAGGCAGGGTTGGTTTCAACATGTTTCAACCATTCGCCCATCAACAAATACTGTATCAGTTGCGATTACAATAACGGATTGCCATGGACTATACCCAAAGAAGGATCACCCACTCTAATGGCTTTCCACAGCTTTCTATAACGGTTGAAACTTGGGAAATCGACCACAAAGGCCAGTAGGTACAAGTAGGACATCAGTCATTCCAAAAGTGTGGGGAAGTTCATGATCATGTGAGTCCGCTGATCTATTGTTGTGTAAAACCAACCGCAAAACGGTACACACCTGTATTTGTTACATGTTATCACTATTGTAGTATGACTTTACCTTACTTTGCCATCTTTTCCAGCTATAATCTATCCTAGATACCAGCGTGTCGTCACGGGTATGTGGCATGTGGACTCTTTACATTCCCATTCAGCACGTCAACACCTCCTTTCCTTTTTTTTGACTCAAACTGATGGACATACTCGAAAAAGAGAGGAACTAAAGTGACAAAGAAGTACTGTTTCCGCAAATGTCTGTTTTCCTCTGACTGCTTGTGACGAAGTCTTGTGTTTACCTAGGTCGAGCTCTAGAGCCAGAACAGTT
>Ga0126342_10007949_pt1 | contig 18961 bp, 18 predicted proteins | sample Cyp1metagenome_FD_92528 | JGI IMG/M metagenome (GOLD analysis project Ga0126342, IMG submission 92528) | Coral microbial communities from Lord Howe Island, Old Settlement Bay, Australia - Cyphastrea 1 metagenome | ecosystem: Host-associated > Invertebrates > Cnidaria > Coral ... | reverse complement strand
TCGATATCCGCCCCAACTCCACCCACGTCCGTCCGCAGCGGATATGCCTCGTTCCCTTGCTCTCTTCTCCTGTTCCAACCCACGCCTACCTTTCGATCTTTCACCCTTCCCTCTCAAGTGTTGGGTTGCGACATGTTGAAACCATCCAGATCCCGGACTTGGAAAGCGTGAATTCTCCGTGGCCAACAGGCGGTCCTGCCGGCCTATTCGAAAGTGTTTGCTGAGGAGTTGGCTTTCAGGGTGCAGAAAAAGATCCTGCCAAAGTATGGCTTCCAAGGCCATCGAATCAGAGTCTTTGGTCAGCATCCGCTGGGTTCAGCATCTTGAATGGCAGCTTTACTTCGGTCAGGTTCACGAAGAGGAGTTGCAGAAATGATCAATGAGTGCAACAGGCAGAGACAGACTTATGCCTTATGCGTTGTTGATGTTTCTGGTCAACATTGCAAAACGTGATAGAATTGGATGATACGAGAGGTTGTCACAATAGAAATAGGATGATATCATAAACTTTTGGCAGAACAATTAGAAACCTGCCTAAGATGAAAGCCTGAGGTACGCAGATGACCAGGCCATTTTGGACCTTCAGACCAAGATCAATGCTAAGCTGGGCATGGATGCTTCCCTGGGCATTTAAGTGTATCAAAACTGCAACCATCTACACTCATTTGCGTCCTGTTGAGAGTTGGGCTTTGTCTCAGTTGAGATTGTGGCTTTCTGTGATCGTTCATTTGGCGAAGACTAAGGACACCAAAGGGCAGTGGTTTTGGTGCTGGAAGGCGTAAGGACAGGGGCCAATCGTGTTTGCAATGCATGACATAGAGGTTTCATAAAATGGGGGTACTCAATCTATCAGTTTAATAAGATTTTCCATTATAGTTATATATATATATATATTTATAAACTCTTACACGCACACATATATATATATATATATAAAAGTATGTATATTACGTATATATATATACACGTAATATACATACTCTTATGTATATATGTATATATATATATATATATATACGGCAAATGCCTGGGCTTTGCCCGGAACCGCAACCACGACAGGCAACGCATCATCATCATCATCATCATCATCATCATCATCACCATCATCATCATCATCAAACCCTTGTTGAAGATCTTCAATGAATGTAGAAGTTTAACGGGGGTGGGAGAATTAAACCCTTATTGAAGATCTTCAATGAATGTAGAAGTTTAACGGGGGTGAGAGAATTAAACTCTTATTGAAGATCTTCAATGAATGTAGAAGTTTAACGGGGGTGGGAGAATAAAACTCTTATTGAAGATCTTCAATGAATGTAGAAGTTTAACGGGGGTGGGAGAATTAGACCCTTATTGAAGATCTTCAATGAATGTAAAGTTTAAGGGGTGTGGGACGTTAATATTCCCTAATACCTTTCTTGATTTTCCCAATTGAATGTAAAGTTAAACGAGGGTGGGATTTTAATATTCCTTAATAACTTTGTTGATCACCCCAATTGAATGTAAGTTAAACAGGGGTGGGATTTTAATATTCCCTAATACCTTTGTTGATCATCCCAATTGAATGTAGAGTTAAACGGGGGTGGGATTTTAATATTCCCTAATACTTTTGTTGATCTTCCCAATGGAATGCAGAGTTGCAACAACATTTGATTGGGAATGGCGACCCTCTACGCTGCAACGCCTGGGCAAAGCCCAGGCGTTGCGGTTTATATATACGTGTATGTATAGGTGTTTATATATATATGTATATATAAACCATCCATTTAGTGTTGTTCAGAAAAGCTTTGGACATCACTTGGATGACCTTCCCAATCTTCCCAGGATTCTGGTCGAGCCTTGGTGCCCGCCCCATTTGAAGGCCGCTGAAGGGAACGGCCCTATTCTGACGTGTCTCGACTTTTGGAATGAATGTTTTCCGCAGGTGACGCACCAAGATGAGCATGGGCAGATTCCACTGGGCAAGTGGATGAATTCATGAGCGTCTAGCTATTTCCATCGATTTCCTTGGAAGGAATGAAGCAGGAAGAGTCAGAATGGTCAAGTTGGTGAAGGTGTTTCAGAAATCTTTCGCAAGCTGTCACTAGCAACTCATCAAGCTTAGTTTCTGAAGTGTCACCGGAATTGCGGGTCGCGTGGAGCTGCGCCCGGATCATCGTTCGTTGGTCTCAAGATGGTGACTCACAAATAGAACATCTTCATATGAACAGCTCTCTGATTCAAAGATGTGGCATAGTTTTCTCCGCTGTTGTTGGGCAATGGGCTGCCTTGAGTGAATCACCAAGATCCTCGTAGTCCAGGTTTAATTGAGTTTGGTGTTGCCACATTGCTCTTGGTACAGCTTTGACCAGTGCCTGTCAATGACTGTGATGGCCACTAGATAGTGTCCAAACCCCACTACTTGCTGCTTGAGCATCTTTAGTTGTATTTGATTGTATTTGTATGTTGTTTGAAGGCACACAGAGCTGTTTCACACCAGAAGGCATTAGCTCTCTTGACTCTGTCTTCGTGTCACCTACAAAAGAATCACTCTGCTGACAGTGTCAATATCTCTATATACAGTATACATATACGTTTATATATATATATTAAATATCTATCTATCTATCTATCTATCTTATCTTATCTTATCTCATCTTATCTTATCTTAATCACATCTAATCTAATCTAATCTAATCTAATCTTATAACAATATCATATCATATCTTATCTTATCTTACCTTATCTTTTCATAAGCATATCTAATCTAATCTTATCTTATCTTATCATAATCATATCATTTCAAATCTTATCTTATCTTATCTTGTCTATCTATCTATCTATCTATCGATCTATCTATCTATCTATCTATCTATCTATCTATCTATCTATCTATCTAATCTATCTAATCTAATCTAATCTGATCTGATCTGATCTGATCTGATCTGACCTGATCTCATCTCATCTCATCTCATCTCATCTAATCTGATCTGATCTGATCTGATCTGATCTAATCTAATCTATCTATCTATCTATCTATCTACTTGAAATCTTAAGAACTGAAACGGTTAGTAGTCTCATTGCTCAGTCGTGGCGTGTTGAATCCTCAGTGACCTGGAAGACATATAGGACTCCAATAGAGCTTGGCAAGATGCCTGCGATCGACTTGCGACTTGGGTGACTGCCGACTGCTTCTTTAAACTTCGGGAGATGTGAATCCCCAAGTCACTCGATAGTCACTCGACAATCATTTGTCACGTTGCTCGGAGCGCTGCTTCGTTGCGACGGCTTTTGCTGCTGCAGTGCACACACTTGTGGCGCTTTGCTCATGGGATGTGCATCTCTTCGGTCCGGGTGCCCAGATGTGCGCAGCCATGGCAACGTCATGTTTTTCATTCATGGAAGCGATGAAGCAGTTGTGCATATCATGCACGCGAGCCTCAGCAAAGCCATTGAGAGCGTGAGCCACGTTGAGTCAAGTTTGCCTCTATGTCTATTTCCTATCTCATGTCGCTGCGACTAGCCCCACTCCCATTCACAAAGAGCTTCAAGTCACGCATCATGCGAACTTGAAAAGCAGGGAAGGCCATGATAGAGCAGACCACATGAGTTAGGAAAAGATCTGGACATTTAACTTCCTTATTTCCTATCTCTAATTGTACAGGCCTAAGGATTTTTTCGAAAAAACCTTGCGCAAGGCAAGATGAGTTAGGACAAACTCTCGAAATTGCTCAGGCTGTTTCCTATTTCATGTGCAGCGGTAACACTCACTTTTTTTTGTTTTGCCCTCGTTGGTCAGATGATCCCACCAAGTTTGTCCGCTCTATCTGTGTTTTTGGGTTGCCTCGACCCCGCTGAGCTGCTTTTGTATTTGACTGCCTCAGACACTTGCACTAACCCGAAGAAAGCGGGAAAGGAGAGAGGGTATAGAGGGAAGAGGAAGATGAGTTAGGACTTATGAGGCTCAAGGCCTTTTGCAGCACAGTGTACAATCCTACCAAACATGTAGATCAGACTGAGGGCTGAAGCTTGCCAACAACGGACAAGAACAGTTTTTAGATGTTTTGTGAAGCAGATTCGCCCAGGTTTTGCTTAATCATGAAGCCCCCGTGCCACTCTCTGTGGTGCTTTTGTTGGTTGCCTCTGCCCCGCTGGGCTGCTTTTGCATTTAACCTACTCAAACAGTTGCACGATTCCCCGAAAAAGAGAAGAGAAAGGGCAGAGAGAGAAAAAAAACACATGAGTTAGGACTTTTGGGGATCAAGGCTCTCTGCAGCACAATGTACAACCCTACCAAACATGTAGACAAAACTGAGGACTGAAGCTTACCAACACCAAACAAAAACAGTTCTTAGTCGTTTTGTTTAACAGATTTGCGTAAGTTTTGCCTAATCATGAAACCCGCATTCTGCTATCTGTGTGTTTTTTGGTTGCCTCTGCCCCGCTGGGCTGCTTTTGTATTTGACTGCCTCAAACACTCGCATGAACTGGGAAAAAAAACGGGAAAGGACAGGGTACTAGTATAGACTATAGAGGAAACAGGGCGATGAATTAGGATGTATGAGTCATGAGGCTCAAGGCTTTCTCCAGCACAATGTACAATCCTACCAAACATGTAGATCAGACTGAGGACTGAAGCTTGCCAACAACGGACAAGAACAGTTTAGATGTTTTGTCAAGCAGGTGAAGCCCCCATGCCACTCTCTGTGGTGTTTTTGTTGGTTGCCTCTGCCCCGCTGGGTTGCTTTTGCATTTAGCCTGCTCGAACAGTGGCACGAATCCCCAAAAAAAGGGAAGGGGGAGGGCAGAGAGAAAAAGGACATGAGTTAGGACTCATGGGGCTTGCAGCACATTGTGCAACCCTACCAAACACGTAGACAAACTGAGGACTGCAGCTTACCAACAACAAACGCAAAGCAGATGTGCTTAGGTTTTGCCTAATGATGAAGCCCCCATGCCACTCTCTGTGTTTTTTTTGTTGGTTGCCTCTATTGAACAGTTGCACGAATCCCCAAAAAAGGAAAGGGAAAGGGCAGAGAGAGAAAAAGGACATGAGTTAGGACTTATGGGGCTGGCAGCACAATGTGCAACCCTACCAAACACATAGACAAACTGGGGACTCAAGCTTGCCAACAACAAACAAAAATAGTTCTTAGATGTTTTGTTATGTTTTGACGATTTGACTAGGTTTTGCGTAATCACGAAGCCCGCATTCCGCCCTCTGTGTTTTTTGGTTGCCTCTGCCCCGCTGGGCTGCTTTTGTATTTAGCTGACTCAAGTATTTGCACAAAGCACAAGAAAAACGGAAAAAGAGAAGGTAGAAAGAGAAGAGGGAAATGAGTTAGGACTTTTGGGGATCAAGGCTCTCTGCAGCACAATGTACAACCCTACCCAACATGGAGACAAAACTGAGGACTGAAGCTTGCCAACAACAAACAGAAACAGTTCTTAGATGTTTGTGTTTAGCAGATTTGCGTAGGTTTTGCCTAATCATGAAGCCCGCATTCCGCTATCTGTGTGTTTTTTGGTTGCTTCTGCCCCGCAGGGCTGCTTTTGTATTCCTGCCAAGTCTGCCAAGGCCAGTACATTTTCCAGGCCAGCAATCCTGGGCGAAGCAAGCAAACTCTTCCCAGTGAGGAGGGCTTCCCTCGAAACTTGCGAGCCCTTGCGCGTTGCGCCGATTCTGAGCCTCGTGCTCGTTCTGACCTTTGAAAAGCAGAAACAGTGCTTCCGACACCTGGGTCATTAGAGACGACAGTTCACAAGACCTCTTGGCATTTTCTTGAGGTAGCATATGGTAGCATCTATCGACAAAACGTCTGACAAACTTTGCCACATGTAGGATCCAGTAGATCCTTCATTGTTCCCAACGGGAGGATTTTCAGTGGGTTTGGTCAATAGTTTCTGATCCCAGAATTTCATCAAATATCGAATTTTGAATGATTTTGAATGATTTTGAATGGTCAAAAATAGATCACATCAGGCTATCCATGGCTATCCATGGCTATCCGTCCATTTTCCCAAGAAAAACACCAACCCCTTCTGGTGGGTTTTTGGAAATGCTGTCAAGTGAGGTCCCAGGTCGTGGCGGTGAGGTGCCACGAGATCGAGAGACGCCATCTGTAAGTCATGTGGCTTTCACCGTGGTGCCAGAGATTTTCAGAGAAAGCAACGGATGTTGGGACGAATTGTGTTTTTTTTGTTGATTGATTTGATTGATTCTTCTGTTTAGAGTTTTGTAAACTGGTAAGTTGAAGATCTTTGGATTCTCCAAACGATTTCTGAACGACTTGAAGTTTGGAATCGGGAGGTTTTTTTTAGTCATGGCACCTGGCCGGGGTCACATGCTTCACTTGAGATTTGCTGTTGCCATCCCTTCGGAGGGCCAGCTGTTCCATTGTAAAGGCCTCCAAGACTCTTGGGCCCCCTGGGCCAGCGAACTTCATGGATCCCAACCGTCCCAACCAAAATACTGGACTCAGACTGTAGTTGGATTTGGTGGGTCAAAGTTGGGACCACCCAAACAGTTGGGATGAGTACATATATATACATACATACATACATACATACATACATACATACATACACACACACATATATATATACACGCTAGGGGCGCTAAGTTCTCTGATACGTCATGTTTGTGGTTGATTGGACATGTTGAAAATTGTGCTTTCCCTGTGGTAATTTGCACATTGTTGAGCATCGTGATTTGTCTTGACAACTTGATGTTTGACGGACGTGTTTTTTTTTTCTTCGTCCGTTTAAGTTGAAGTACAAAAGGTACTCTTCATTGGTTCCTCTATCCTGGAATTGTTCATTTTCCCTGTTTTTTTTTTTGTGTTCTTTGTTTTAACATATTCATTTTTATATGAAACAAATGCAAAATTCATTGGGAAACGCCAATCAAAATGAGATAGGGCCATTTTGTATGGGTATTTGCAGTATTTTGTAACGTTGTGAACCGAGCCGCATCTTGATAGTCAGAGGTTTTTTTGTGTCTTCTACTCATATTTCTTTGTTATTATTGTCTGTCTGCAAGGTTTAGAATTGTTGATTTCCCCTATTTTTTTCTGCATTTTTTGTTTCAAGATATTCATTTTTAAAATGAAAAATGTGTAAAATTCATTGGGAAACGCCAGTGAAAATGAAAGAGGCCATTTTGTATTGGTATTTGCAGTGTTTTCTATCGTTGTGAACCAAGCCGCATCTTGATAGTCAGTTTTTTTTTTTGTGTTCTACTTACATTTCTTTGTTATCATGTTCTGTCTGCAATTTCTCAGCATAGCATCATAAGTCTGCCGACGTGCCAGTGAACGTACAACTGCGTAGCATCACAGCTGTACGCAAGTGTACTTGATTGTTATCAGCCCCACCCCATCCCACCACACCCCATCGGAGAAGTCTTAGCTTAGCCCCTCGGGTATATATATATATACACATACTCTACTAAAAATAAAACATAGAACCGAACTTGGTGAACCAAACTTGGTGGTCCCCAAAGATCAAAGACGATTGAAACCGACATCGCCAGAAATATTTCGGCCTGAGTCTCTACGTAACCTGATCTCCACGGCCTGGAACACTGTGTACAGGTGAAGCCCGTGACAGTTGAAATCGCCGATGGACGTGGACATGGATGGAGTGGGTTTGAAGATAGGCTACCCCATGAAGCATCTCGTGGTTCAGAAAATGATACAGTTTCCATCATTGCTCAATAAATTGGTGTACCCCTATTTTTTGTTCAAACCCAGAGGAGTTCTTGAAAAGCTGTGATTGTGAGAGGTCCAAAGTTTTGATTGAGTAATTTTGGACGATTGGTATGACACTGTCATTGCAGATATTTTGGAATCAATCCTACATCGATCTGTGTTCACAGACAACAACCATTCAGAGCCACAGCCTAAACAATCAGCTCCACAGTACTTATCACCTTGGCATACTTTGAATACCTTTCTTGGAGACGTGACGTGACTGGTTTATTCTCACTTTCCCTTCCCTTAGCTGCCTTAGCTGTATGACTCAAGGAGTGCAGCTGCACCGGACCCATGTCAGCACGTTGAAACATTTTCTTTGCAAAACCATCATGTTGACAGATCGCTTGTATGGCACAAATCGCCGGGATCCGAAGAAGGCAATGAGCACAGATGGCGGAAGAGGGGGTGGTGACACTGCTGTTCATAGATGAGTGTCCTTCGGTTGCAAAAACTGACAAAAGCAGCACTTTTTGTGAATTTGACTGCTTCAACCATCTACACGTCTGACATCGTCACTCCAATTGTCTTGTGCAAGCAGAATGGCAGGTGCAGGTAAACCAGAGCTGAGGCATCTATCCCCTCGATCTATCAAGAACTCTGTGGCGCCTCGTCGGAAACGAAGCCGACGGATGGTTTGCCTCCGACGCGTCTGGCGCAAGCCATGAACTTGCTGGGAATGAACCCGACAGAGCAGCAGGTTGCGTGCCCAGTGCTTGTGGGTTTGTCTAACGGATGGCCCCCATTAAATGGACATTAGCAATGGGGAAGATGATAATTATGCTGTCAGGGGTATCAGGATTTTTTTAAAACCATTTCTTTTTTTTCGTGGTGCCAGTTCACCTGGTACTGCAAGATTTGTGCCGCACAATGCTCCAACATTGACTAAGGTTGACAATCTCATGAAGAAGGTGGACAGCAGTCCTTTGGACTACGAAACCTTCAGCAAATTGATGGAGGACATCCCCTGAACGTTCTTACAGGGGAAGAATCGGTCAAACGGGGAATTTTGGCACCAGAAGACACAAGTTCATATGCAAAGTGTTGATGTAAATGGACATGGAGCATACAGATGTCTGAAAAAAATTGGAAAACGATGACTTCCACAAGAACCTTTCCCTGAGAGTGTTGTGGCACGGTGTCTGTAGTTGTGCTGTACACAAGGTTGTGTTGGTAAAGCCTAGGACATTTGATCTATTCTGGGTACAACCCAGGTTGGTTTCGCACCTTTGAAGGCTTTTTGAAGGCTTTCTTGCTATGTACCTTTTCCTACCTGTCCTGAGCACTCTAGCATAGAGAGATTGATATGTCGAAAAATACTTGGTTTGGATCATGTTGAGGTATATCAAAGCAGTACTAAGTGGTTTCTCCTCCAGGCTTTGTCTGTTTGAATGGGCCGAAAGCGATGCTCAACACAGGACGCGCTGTCGGAGTGGCTCGCCGCCGATCAAGCGGAGCAGTTGCTCAAAGATTTCCGAGTTCGGGCCTCGTGAGCCAAGATCCAAACGCAATTTGGAACCGGCAGTTCACTTCCCAATGGTTCATAGGGATTTATAATAACCATTATAAGGATCCTTATTATGGATGGGATGACCATCAACCATATAGTGAGTATTGACCATGGCTCATGTCAGTTTGTGATTTGCATCAATTCCTGGGAAAGTTTTACACTCGACAGGTCTTTGACAAAGATGGTACAGGGCGAATGTCCATCAACAAGCTGGTGGAAGTAATGTCTATGTCAGGCCAATTCTGCGTGACTGATTCAGATGTCGGCTTGCAGCATCCTTGATGTTGATGCTGCTGCAGGGAACAGCTTCACTGATTCTGAACTTGAGGAGACTTGCCATTTGTTTGCTTTGCAGATCTGTCTCTTTTTGCTCTTGTGGCACCATTGGTTGGACTGCCTGGCTTGAGGATCTTCTCCTGAGCTCTGGAGTAGATGGACGCTTGGCCATTCCAATCATTCACACAGCTCCCTGGATCTTGTTCCCAGTGATCCCCAGTGATCCCCAGTGATCCCCAGTGATACCCAGTGATGGCCCTGTGGGAGGCGGTACGGTCGATTACCGCGCGGTGGTTCAGAACCACTTCTTTGGCGATGGAAGTTTTGCTGCCTTGGGCGACTGGCCGGCGCTGCAAGGCGCCAAGCCAAAAGACCCATTGCAGGAGATTTGGCGATGTCAAAGGGCCAAGATTTCACATCATAGCGCCGGGAGAAGCTATTTACAGCCATTTCATGGAAAGCTGTGAATTGTCTTTCGCATCATCTAGGCCATCAACATGGTCTTTTTATGTCTTTTTCCTGATGCTGGTTTTTCATTTGCTGATTTGATGCTGACTCGAGGAGGCAACCTCCCTCTGCGAAGTGGCCAAGATGAAAGCTGAACGAGGTGTGTTTGTATGGCCAGGGATGCAGGTTTCACTTGTGTCCAATCACATCATCTCATCTGATTTCTTAATGCGATCCATGCTGCCCCTGAAGGAAAGATCCAGGCCTGTTGGGTGTGATTTCACACAAACACAATGTGGCGAGTCTCCATACTGCATACTTTGTTTTTTTTGGGCTCCTGCAGTGGCTGCGGCAGGAGGCATTGGAGCTCTACCAAGATGCTTTGGTTTGACGCTGAGCGACTGTCACTTCCATCACATGCGATAAGTGCTGTTGGATTTTTGGATTTTTGACAGATCTTTTCGAGGCTGGGCTTGAGAAAACTCAAGCTCGCTCGCTCTTAGCCTCAACTCTTCATGACATGGCACGCTTGCAGGACCTATGACATGCAGTGACGTATGGTCCGTATGATGTACCATGACATGCTACTTTTCACTAATGCCTGAGTCTTGAATGGTGAGTCGAGCAGGCAGTCTGCATTGTTCTGCTGTCCTTAAGTTACAGCAGAGTTGTGCCACCAGGAAAACAACGGAGAAGCTGAGCAAGCTCTTGCTTTGTATTTGCGTGCTTTGACGATCAGAGAAGAGGCAGTCCTTTTGATCAAACCAGCTTCAGCTTCAGATAAAATCTGTGTTCAGTTGATGATTAGAGCATATTAGGTCAATGATCATCATACTACTATTCTTATCTATTCTTTATATAGATACATAAATCGATCATCGCGAATCATTTGGGGACTATCTATCCCTTTTGAAGATGAAAAAAAATCGGGGCTCACATTCTCACTGCCAAGTAACCTGTGCAGGTCTTGGGTCCGAATCACTTCTACGTGGCGACAACGCTTGATTGCATTGCGAACTTGAAAGATGGAGCAGGGCAGGTCGAAGAAGCACCTGGATCTGATTGGATCTGGCAAGATTTCATAAGATTTCTGGAATGGGCCCATTTTTTGGGGGGCCTTAAGTCAGATTTGTGCATGTTCGTTTATTATGTTCATTTTTGATATAGCTGTGATCTGTGTCGCAACTTGCGGTTCCTTTGTTGTGGCTGAAACTTCTGAACCTTCCTGTCGTAGAAAGCGAAGTGAGGCATTGCAGTTCGCATGCCGATCATTGGAAATCTGGGAAAGATTCTTTGGACGGGAGCATTCCCACATCGCGAAGATCTTGTACAACCTTGCTGGACGCCGAGACTTAGTGGGAGACACCAAAGGTGCTCTAGAATTCTACATTCGATCTCTGGCGATCTTCAAAGAAGTCCATGGAATGCGAAGTGGGGAAGTGGCAGATGCATTGGACGGAATTGCAGATCTCAAGTGGCGATCCGGGGAGTCCAAAGAGGCTCTGATATGCTATCGACGATCCTTGCACAGAGGTAGCATTTTCACATGTTTTGACTCTTGCTTACATTCCTTTCATTCCTTTCACATGGCTGCGTCTGAAAATGAGGATAGATACCCCCCAAAACTGGCTACTTTGATGGGGAACCCATGTTGGGGACGATGGGGACCAGGAGAGCTGGGTATCAGAGAAAAGCTGCTTGGACCAGAACATTCAGAAGTGCTGGAGCTCCGGCAGTTTATCACTTCCCTTGATCCATCTTGATCCACCTTGACAGGTTGTGCCCGAGTCTGGTAGGTTTACAGGACACCAGATGAGAACACGCTCGGAGAAGATTGGACGTGGAGGTGAGGGACCAGCTGCTGGCGGCGACCCGTCCTGGACGAACAGCTTCGGCGGCTCACGGCATGTGGAACTGCTGAGACATTCTGCGCCAAAATAGAGAAAAATGAGAAAACAAACGTCACATCAGACTCTCATGTTTCTTGGTTGGCCAGAACACACGTACATGGTATCACGGGACGAATCAGTCCTGCAGCGTCAGGTCAGAGCATTGGTTGGATTTGCCATTTGGGCTCAAACTCCCATGAGCTTTTCTTGAGGAGGGCTTTCGTTTCTGGTCTGCATCCAGGTTTCATTGAGGGTAAAGTTGCCGTTGACAAGTGTGGCCTGAAGGTAGACCCACGTCCATTGATTTTGAGACTTTTAAGAGAGCCTGTGAGAAAGAAGGAAATCAGTTGTTTTTATATTGCGATATATTGCGCTTGCTGAGCTGAAGGTCTAAATCTAAGAAGGTCACTATGCCAAAACAACTGTGTCTTTGGGTCCTTGTTATAAAATCTCAGGATAACACAAATCATCAGTTTTAACCAACCGTGACCACCATAGGGTGACCACCCCAGGACATTGTTGGTGTGCAAAGATGTTATCTTAGCAGTCTTAGCAGTTAAGGTGTTGAAACTGTGTTCTATCCCTGCAGTCTCTGGGGTCTCGATACCAAGGTCCCGGTAGTCATGACGGGCGCTGTTGCAGCCCATGCTCCACGGGCGCAGGCAGCCGAAAGGAATCGCGTGTGCCCGCTCGACGCTGCAAGGATCATGAGCAAGGGTAGACAAAGTTTCCGTAGCCAATGGACAAATTATCAAAGCAATGATCAGAAGGAGTGTTGTTGGATCTTCTATTGCAGCCACTCAAAAAGTCTCACACTTTGGGATCACGAACTGACTACCAGTCGCAAGCCTCAGCGTAAAGCTTGGATCCCTTTTGTTGAAGACAAACACAACGGAGATACATACAATTGCGCAGCCTCAAACCGACTTCGGGCAAAACCATGTCGGCAAAGCTGCTAAGAGAGACAAACTTGGGGTTTGAAAGCGACTTTTGGCCCGGCAGAACTACATTGTCCCCAAGGCAGCTTGCCACATGCCAGCCCCATCCGCTCAAGAAGACCATGACTCACTTTTCTTTCACATAGCTTCATCAACCACGTGTTTCAGCGGCTACATTGGCTACACCGAAGTTTCCTACATTTGAATCTTCAATTCTTTGGTCCTGAGTAATGACTGGAGGCACCATTCCACCCTCTGATAGCAATCAAACGCATCCTTAACAAAAGTAAATATATACTTGTGCGGCAAAAAAAAACAATTGGCCAATTACGATCCTGGTAAGAATCATTTGCAACACCGTGAGTGTTCCCCATAGAATCCCATAGACATAAATATGTTTCCCGCCTTTTACTTTTGGCCCTGCAGAAACGATGAGAGCACGTCATGCTTTAAATTTTCTCGTGGCTTCAGGACCTCCCCAATTGCCCGAACTTTCCACCAGGGTGTTTGACGATTTTTCTCTTACACCACTTCTCTTTGATAGTGAATGGTCAAACAAATCACACGAATTCACCTTTTGACTAGCCTTTTCCTCTAGCAACACCCAACGTAAAAGAAGTCCTACAGGTTTTGCTTGCTCAATTCTTTTCGTTGCGAAACTACCGGAGCTTCACACTGAAAGCTGGCACAGGCCCGGATTCCTCTCCTGCTGGCCGCTGCCTTGAGTCTGCTAGTTATCAGGCTGCCATTGCTTTTGAGCGACCTGTGGCTGCTGTTTATCTGGCCTCTCCAAATAGACCAGTAAGCAACCTTTCTGGCTGCCCACTCGCGGTGCAGATTCGGGAACTCCGTGTGGTCAAGGAGCTTTGTGAGTGCGTCCCCTGCTTAGTGGAAGTTTCCTTGTCGCTGGATGTCATGATGCAATGAAAAGCGAGGCCCGGGGCAGGCAGATTGCCTCAAAAGGCAGAGACAAGCAATGTCGCACTTAGCTCTTCGCAGGCTGGATGTAATTTTGGGTCCTGCAGCAATCCATTTTGCAGTGCCAAATGGGGGATGGATTTCTTGCAAGACGGTGGCGTAGGACCTGCAGCCGTCAGATGGCTGGTATATGATGCCCTTGGGTGTGCCGAAGGCCAACCCGGCCAGCCCAGCGAGATGGGATTTCCTTTGAGCTTTGCTGCCCTAACGAGCCTACCTGTACCAAAGTGAAACAGCTATGGATGGGTAGATGAATGTTACTGTAGATGTTTGTCTGCTGCCATTTGCAGCTGATCAAACTTAGCGAAAAAAGTGGCTCCATGCACCAGCCCCCCCGAAAAATGTGACAGACCACAAGCCCCCCATACATTAAACGCAATTTGCTTCTCTCCAGCATTTCCGTCTACTGGTACCCTTGCCCTGCACAAGAATAGCAATCCATGAGGACTCGTGTACTTGTCCATGTGGACAGTGAAGTTGATTGTACAAAGTGAGAGAACTCTCAGGCTTCTGGATCCATCAGCACCCCTGAAATTCATGCATTCGTAGTCAGTAGCTTCATCGGAGCTGAGACAAGTGACCCAACCCGACTAGGAGGATTCTCAACAAGTACATATTTCATCATATTTCACATTGCTACAGCCGAACTGACATGCCATGGAACAGCTTTGCTATTGGCATTTGGAGCATTTGCTTGTTGCCATTGGTCTCCGCAGAGGCCCGATCCTTCGGATCCTTCGGATCCGCTTCTCGGATTAGCGAGTGATTTTGAGTTCGCCTCAGGTGTGCAGCTTTGTGTTCCGTGGATCTCGAACGGACTTGGCCTCAAAACAGGTGCGTGATGGTCAAAACTTGGTCAATGCTCATGGCGAATGGCCAAGATGAGCAGGAAGTCCAGGAAGTGTATGGCAGAAGTAGTGCATCATTTTCAAGACTGACATGCACCAAGAGGTCATGGTGACATGGTATTGGTTTATCGTGTCGCGAGGCACTTGATGCTTGCGTCTCGGAGCTGCTTGAAGGCTTTGGACTGGAAAGGGAGCAGCGGGAGCGCGATGATGAGCGGCAGACGGTGACATGCATCGGTGGTCACCTCAGAACGCCTTTGGACTGCAGAGCATGACCTGTCGTTATGGTTTTCCAATGTTTTCCACAGCTGTAGCTTTCATTGTCGCTTTCAGGTATCATGCGAGGCTTGGGCTCCCAAGTTGGCTATGGCAACAATACGCGACGCGTCTGCTGGGCGACACCCAACATGAACTTGACGTCTTGGAGCTGCGAGGCGCTGAATGACGTGGCATGGGAGCTGATGATCGCGGCGTTGCGGCATCTGGCTCTGTGTAGCGGCCTCTATGGAGAGATCCCCGAAGATTCCTTGGAGGCAAGGTGGAGTAAGTTGAGTCCTGAAGCAAAAGTGCTATTTTGTAAAGCTTCCAGTTGTTTGATTTGTTGATTTGCTCATAGTTGATCGCTCTTTCTACTATTAGCGGGACCCTGCACCTCCAAATCTATGTGGGTATGTCTGAAAATAGGGTATATTCCCAATTATAGCCATCTAATAGGGATAATGATCATTAACCATTGGGTTTAGGGGTACACTATTTGCAAGTTCTGGTCATTCTGGTCATTGTCAGGCAATGGCAGATGAACTGCTGGAGGTTTCCGGCCAAGCTCTCGCAAGAGAATCTGAGATTCATCAGTCGACGCCCATCGGATTCTTGATCGGTTGCTCAGCTCAAATTGGATTCAAATGGCACAATGCTTGGTATTTGGAGATGTGTCAAAACTGTGGTATCAAGATTGGGGGAGTGACATCCATTAAAAATATAATTTTTACTCTTTTTTTTCATGTTGAAGAGTTTCAACATGGTATCCCACCAATATCCCACCAACCACAAACCACCCACAACTCGCGCAGTGCAGGTGAGAAGCTCGGTCAGTTGCGAGAGGACTTGATGCATCCGCTGCAGCCGAAACAGCATAGCCGTCAGGTGGTCTCAAGATTGCTGGCCTTCAGTCGCAAAGCATTTGAACACGTGAACTGGATTGCAGCTGGGACAAAAAGTGGCAATCTAGGCAGTTCAATTCTGGGCGATGATGAAACATGGATTGATTTCAAGGGGAATTCTACAGGAAACTATGGATTTCAACCCCATATGTGGGTTTTTGTGTAGGTTTTTCCTTCCAGTTCGGGAATGATAGGATGACTTCAAGTCGCTTAGGTCTGGCGAGATACGCACTTTGTTTGGTTGAAGGACTCTCTGAGTGAGGCTAGGCTTCCCGAGTCAGCCTATGGGTTTCGGCCGGCTGTGTTCATCGATCCCTTTTGAATGATGGCATGATGGTGACAGCCATTTCCACTGGTGAACTTGATATTTTGACCGGTGAAATCCCTATTTTGGCCGGTGAACTCCCTGTTTTTGGCCGGTGATTTTTCCGTGAAGTCCCGGGATGGCGACTGCCAGGGTCGCGTGGTGCAGAGCTCCTGGGGTCCAGCAGATCGCTGGAGCGAGCTGGGAGCGCATGATGCCTTCAGCAGCCATGGCTTGTTGGGAGGCTCTGCCAGGCGCAGTCGATTTGAAGCAAGATTTTTTTGGGGAAATCCTGGGGATACAATGGGAAAAAAATATCGTGGGAATACAATGAACTATTAATACATGTTATATTAATTTATATTATAACGAAGTATAGTATTGGGGAAACCGTTTTTGTTCTGATGAAAAATGGAGGTGTCCTGCATTTTTGCCCTTTTAACCAATCCAATGAATATTGGGAATATCATGGAATATATATATATACATATACATATACATATACAACCAACAATTTAATATTTGGATGCGTCAAAACATGGAATACCCCGCGAATGCAGATGCACTTTTTGGTAACATGATTCGATCAACCGCTTGGTTTTCTTCAGTATTAATTTTTCAGACAAAGTCATATTCTGAAATACTGGATTACTGAGTACTGTAGTTTTTTTTTAATGACAAACATGTCAATACATCATTGGATTTTATATGATTTTATTACAGACAATCCCAAGTGATTGATGAGTGACTCAGAAATTCACTCCACTTCTGATACTTTTCCATCCATAGCGCGAACAAATGATTTCAACAAGAACCTTCCTTGTTTCTTGCACAGCATGCAGGGCACCAGTCTATGCCTTTTCCAATGAGGGTAGCCAGCGGCAGGAGCGATCGCCCTTTGTCAGGTGAGGAAAATTTCGCCTGTAGCTAGATTGGGGGATGGTCATACCACCACTGTAGAGAATTAGGTGCCCAGGATTGGTTATGGCCAATGGATTCCCAATACTGGAAGACCATAAGCCATATACTATCTCTTGACCATGGCACATATATGAACAAAGCTGCTGTCTCCCTTCCGCAGGAAATCCTTAGCAACCTTCTGCACCTAAGCTGAATTCAGGAACATTACCAGAGACATATTCTGATGCAAAGACAAAAACTCGTTGAAATGTACTCAGGAAGAAGGCACATGATCTAGAAGGGCGAACACTGATTGTAGTGGAGATTGGGGTCTTCAAAGGAAGTCTGTGCGCGACCCAGCCATGTCATGAAACCAGTCATCCGTTTCAGATGAATTTTGCCGTTTGAAAACGTCGCAGGTCCAAACACGTTCTGGAGAAACTGCCATTCGTCCAATTGCTTGGTAGCACGGCTGCATCAAGATTTGCCATGTCAAGATCTGGATTCCCCGACAGATGGTCATTGCTTTTCTACACCTCCTCCGTGGAATTGAGGTGTAGATCCCTACATCGGCAAAGATGGTACATTTCCTGGCGACTTCTCCGAAACCCTTGACCCAGATATGGCGCTAGCCCAGGTGGGAAAGCCCAATAGCTGGATGGTTTATAATGGAAAATTCATCTATAAACCATCCAGCTATTGGGAAAGCCCCAGCTATACGATTTTCCATTATAGCTATCCAATAGGGGTACCCCCCATTTTAGGAAAGCGCCAGATGGAAGTTCGACCCTTGATCCAGGCACAAAAGCTCTACGAGGGCTTTCCTGACCGAGCGCAATTGCTTCCGACCACTTCAGAAGAAGCTGCAAGGACCACGTCTCTTTGGCTTTGACAGCTGCTTTTGGAGCCTGTCCAATTCAAGAGCCTGTCCAATGGTCATCATTGTGATTCAAGAGACATTTTGACTTGAAAGGAGTATTCCAGATGGCAGCTTGGACGTGCCTTTGTTTGCAATTGCGGTGGATTTGAATGATCTCCGGCCTTGTTGAGGTTCTTGGACACTGTGCAAAAACCTCCTCACCTTTGGTGAGAGCATGTGAGAACATCTTTGAAGTCTATCCCGTCTATCCCCATTGCCTAGCGTTGAAAACCTATAAATGCACCGTTTGGTTGGATGAACATCGAGCTATACCAGCTGTTTTGATATGAAAACCAACGGTACAGGATTTTGACCTATAGCCGCTATAGCTATATGTTTATTTCTCAGGTCTGAAAAGGACATCCTTTTAACTTTTCACTTCATTGGTGAACTTCTTGGTTCCTTTGGTAATCAGTCATGGTTTTCTGGACAATTCCCGACACCAGTGCGATAAAATTTACCCAGCTGCAAACCTGCATTTCTAGTGGATGTTCCCATTTCCCATGATTTTCTCATCATTATCCCATGGTTTTCACCATGATTTTCCCAGCTATAAACCTAGCTGTAGGCCATCTTCGTGGATGGGTGCCACCTCTACGAGTGTGTGGAGTCCGACCTGAAGATCTGGCTGCCCAAGCTGGGCCCAGGCCTGCTGTGCTGGTTGGATTGTGCTATATGAGCGACGGCTCTTATTTGCGTATATGGAAAGTAGTATTCGGGCGTACCCGGGTTTGTCAAAAACATCATATTTAGCTTGTAAAACGAGGTAGGAACACCCCGAGAACGATTGTAAGTGCTGAGAGTATCCTTTGTGATACGATCCACTGGAGAACGAGGTAGGAACACCCCGTCAATTGCGTTATGTAACAAATATGGTTCGCAGCTCATATATATATAATACATATATATATACAATATATATATATACAATAAATAATATATATATATATATAATACATATATATATAATACATATATATATAATACATATATATATATATATATAATACATATATATAATACATATATATATAATACATATATATATAATACATATATATA